>OFHI01000012.1_pt1 | contig 49475 bp, 59 predicted proteins | sample 1522021 | NCBI WGS metagenome assembly OFHI01 (sample SAMEA2464839, study PRJEB22497) | soil metagenome | biome: Grassland; feature: Farmland; material: Clay | place: Australia | collected 2013-02-01 | depth 1.4 m | reverse complement strand
AGCAATCAAGGGTGTTCCTGATATCTTCAATAGTAATTTTTCTCGCTGCAGAAATAGTAGCTGAAATAATTCAACTTTGGCTTGTGAATAACCCTTCGCTTTCCAATTTGAACACATATAATCGAATATTAGCAAATATACCGGGAGCAATTTCAACTGGTGCCTCAGTCTTACTTGCATTTGGGTTAGGTTATCAGCCAAAAAGAAGAATATTCATTATCGCCGCTATTGGCCTTATTCTATCGGCATCTGCCTTTATCTTGAATTCTATAGACTTTCTAAGTTCAACTTTTGAATACTACCCGGGTCTCTATTGGACTGTTCCCTCCGGTTTCCTGTCGGGCATGTTCGTAATAGGTATCGGAACATTTGTGGCAGGAATCATGAGTATTGTACTACACGACATGATAATCATGAAAGCAGGTATTAAGGCATAAATCCCATTATGAATAGAGTTACAGCAATTACTTCTCCAAATAATCCTGATTTCTTTTCTTGTGACTAACTGTTCCTCAGCCTCTTTCTTAGGCTGTCCTTTTGCATTGTTATACAGCTATTGGTACATACCTATTAGACCGTTTTGGCCATAGTTATGTTGTACACCAAATTTAATGCATACTATGAGTTATTTTTGAGCTCCCTGGAAAAAACAGAGAGAATAAATGTGAAGATTACAAAAACCGCTGAAACCATGGGGAGGTCAGACACTGGAAAATGTGTTAAAACATCCCCTCCAATTACTGCTCCCAGAGCCAATCCAGTATAAAGGAGGGAATTATTTATTGAGAGCGCTATTTGATGCACCTTTTCATTAGAAATAAGAACAATCCCTCTGAGCTGTGAAGGCATGTTAATTTGCATTGCGGTTCCGAATATGAAATAGGTCACTATAAACCACATAGAATGGTTCAGCAAAAGAACTGACGACAACACAGCAGCCATTATAGATATTAGAACTGAAAATTGAGTGGTTTTTTTATGGCCAAACTTATCCGTTACGTGCCCCCCGAATAGAAGTCCAATGAAAGAACCCATTCCAAAAAACATCAACAAGTAACCAACATCGAAAGGTTTCAAATGAAGACTTCCAGTGATAATCAACGATATGAACGGGAAAATTGTGAAGATAGCCATGCCCCAGAATGCGTATGAAAGGACTGCGGTTAGGAACCTAGGATGGAAAAGAGATGCAGATATACTATCGTGAGGTCTTGGGAGACTGTCTATTGAACTTTTATCCATCACAAAAAATAGGCCAATCTGAGCAATTATCCCAATTACAGCTACAAATAGATATGTGAATCTCCATCCATATAGGACACTTATCCATGTTCCCATTGGAACCGCTACCGCCATGGATATGATAAGCCCGCCAGACACCTGGGATAAAGCTCTTCCTCTTCTCTCTTCAGGCACAAGCTTAACAGCAACTGCAAATGTTATTGGAGTAAATACGGATGCTCCGAGAGCCGTAATTACTCTGGCCAACAGTAACATGCTGAAATTGAATGAAATGGCAGAAAGCACTTCACCTCCAATGAAAATAGTCAAGGAGTAGAGAAGGAGTCTTCGCTTAGGTATTGAAGTCGTTTTTAAAGCTGCGATAGGACCTATAACTGCATAGCTTATCGCAAAAACAGTTACAATGAAACCCACATAGTTTTCTGAAACCGAAAATGTTTCAGATATATAGGGCAATATGCCCCCGATAATGAAGAGATCCGTTCCTACTGCAAGAGTTCCAATGGTCAAAAACATGAGCGCTGATTTCATTATGTCACCAATAGTTCAACAATTTTAAAACTATAAAACTATAGAATACTTAAGTATTCGTTTTGATTATTGTGTTCTGTTAACATGAGGTATTTTCCATACCCAGAGAAAGAAGCAATAACGTTGACCGGTATTATGTACGCTCTAAGCGACTCCATTCGACTGCAAATAGTGATTAAATTGGCTGATCAGGAAGAGAATGGAGCATCAGAATTCAAATCAATTTGCAAGCCACCCACTCTGGCGTACCATTTCAGAATTTTACGAGAAACTGGAATTACAAAAACAAGAATAGAAGGGAGAAACCACTATATTTCTCTGCGGCGAAATGAACTTGACGAAATTTTTCCAGGGTTATTGGACTCTGTTTTGAATGCTGCTAAAAAAACATGGAGGGTTATTTAGAATTTACCTATAGGTTGCCACACTTCCCTAATATTGAAAATCCTCTATTTCAGCCATAATATAAATCACGTTTTCAATTAGACCATATACCCCTATTTTGTGTGCCATTGTAATGAGTTTTGCCTCTATTGAGCTCCATACTGTCTTGATTTCCTTCCTTGGTGCCTGCTGCTGTTCCTCAGTCTCTTTCTTAGGCTGTTCATTGCTATGAATAACAGTTCACAATCAAGATTTAAACCGTTATTTTCTGATGTTGGACAAATTATCGAGAAATCTCCCTACAAATTCCTAACTTGATTTGTAATACAAGTATATACACGTATTACAAGAATTTCTTTCAAGTCGGGTTAACCCAGTATTCTCCCACATTCATTTCTCAAGACAGGACACTTTCTCTTAATTCGGCGAATTTCAGCACTTTTAATATATTCCCGGAGTATAAACCGATTGATTGCGAGGGTAACAAAGCCTGGCCAACTGTGCAGGACTTAAAACCCGACTTACTCCCAGAAGCATTTCTGACTGATTTGTCTAACGGCTATTAACTGACAAAGCGATTTTGGAAAGAATGAAAAAAGAGTAAGAAAAATTCGCAAGTTGACTTCCAAAATGTATCCTTTATCAAGTTTTGTGCAGTGGGATATTCTTACAATAGTTGTTCTAAAATAATTCTAAAAGAGTAGATTAATTTGGGATTGGAGGTTTGTCTCAGGTTGAAAGTAGAATCAGTTATTTTACACAGCGACTTTCTATCGAGCTATTTTAGGTCAAAATAGGGCTTTATAGATATTAGAATGTTAAGTATCTAACGAATGGTATGAAGCAACATTACTAACGCCTTTGAAATGGCCTCTATACTGATGCCTGTGATGATCTGCTGCTCCAACAGAATTTGGAACACTTATCCTCAATTTTCATCTAGTGTTATCTCAGATTCTTTCTTCTCATATTTCTCCCTGAATGATGCATCATTCAGGAACATCCTTCTGAATTCCCTGGGCGGATGATAATCAATGGATGAATGCGGCCTGAATTCATTGTTGTCCCTGAATGCTCTCTCTATCACTGGAGAGGCATCATGACAGTTACTGAACTCATTTGGCCATATGTAACTGTCTTGATGTCATTGTGGAATGACTCAATGTCACCATTGTCCTCCGGTGTATGATTCTGGATGTATTCCAGCTTGATCTCAAGGAGTTTCATCGCATTCCGGAATTCCCTCGAGATGTACTGAGGGCCGTTGTTCGTCCTGAGGACAAGCCCTTCCGGCACAGTTCCATTGAATGCTGCCAGAACAGCATTTTCCACCGATCTTATTGCATCCTTAGCATGCATGGCCTGGAATAGGGATGTCCCTGCCACTCCTTGGTGAACGTGTCCTTTATGCACATCAGGTATGTCATTCCCTCTTCCATTGGAATGTATGTGATATCTGTCTCCCAGAGCTGATCAGGCCCTCTGGGACAGAAGAGATTCCTCTTCTTTGCGCGTCCCCTGTTCTTGTGTGCCGGAAGAGACAGATTGCTGTCTTTCAGGACCTTCCTGACAGTTTTCTGATTCACCCTTGTACCATAGTTCCTAAGGACTGCCCACACTCTCCTGTATCCACATGTGGGACTTCTGACGCAATCTCCCTGATCCTCCCTCTCGTGGAAGGATCAAGTCTCTCCACATGCCTTTTCCGGGGAGTGTGATAGTATCCGGAGAGGGATATCCAGGATACTTTGGATATGCGCCTGAGAGGCATCTGTGTCTTGAGGTCTTCAAGAACCATCATTTTGACCTCCCTTGGAGCCTTTTTTTAAAAGCTTCGATGACCATGGACTGTTCACCCACTATCTTCTTCAGATCCTCAATCTCAGAATCCCTGGTGTCGGAATTCCTGCTTTTAGCTAGAGCAGACTTGCCTCCCTGGATGAACTGCTCCTTCCACTTGTTCAGCTGTACTGGATATATGCCGTGCCTGCGGCATATTTCGGCCTGTGGAATATTCTCTGTGAGTGATTTCATAACGATATCGTACTTCTTCTGGGCGCTGTACCTGGACTTCATGAAATCATCCCCATGCTTCGGGGAATCAGTTTTCGCATGCTCTTTATGTATCTGTTCTTTCTTATAATATCAACATTATGGTGTTCCAACCCTACGGTGGCTCGGGTCAGTGAGGTTATAGATGTGTATTGCAACTGTTTACATTGGATGCGTTTGAAATGAAGAAATGACAGATTAAGGTGGAGTACTATATACAGTTAGGTTCTGACTTAGTTTGATCGTAGTCAGTGCGCCGGCAAAATGAATTGGCCCCCATTCAACAATTGGCTTTATTCCTATTGTAAAACCTATCGAAAAGTTTCCAGGAGCCCCATAGCTAGTTGTATACGCATACTTGATCGTGCCTGCTTGTGTAACCATGGTGCTGGCAAGCGGAAGAGAATTGCTGACGTTCTGTATATTCTCCTTCACATATACTACCGAAAATGTCATTGCAGTGGATGGAGAAGTGATATTTTGTGAGACCTTGAAAACTTGTAGTTCAAATGAATAATCTGACCCCCAGAGTGTTTTATTGGGTGGGGTAAACAAGACATGAAGAATCTCTGAATCACCGAAAGCACTCAGTTGTGTGATGTTCAGATATGTATAATTTGAAACAATGCTATCAATATGGGCTTGCGAAACAACGGGAGTTACGATGGGTTCATTGGAGTGCTCGGCATAAAGAAAACCTAAAGATGCCCCTATTACCATTACAACCAACAAAACACCTTTGGTCCTCCTATCCATAAATAAATAATTTAAAGGGCGTATTTAATTTTTGATATAGTTATATATTTAGGGATATTGATATTCGCCAATGACAAAAGTTATTGTGGTTCCGCCAGCGTGCAGGTGCTGTTCAATGGGACCGGTAAGTGCAAAATTTACTGCATATTCGAATGCATCATATGCCATGTGCGGATAAGTCAACCCGCTGCTCATTAAGCTAACCCACGTCAATTCGTTTGCAAACCAGTATGAGTTTAGCCAATCTATATAATTGTAAATGTATCCAAGTGGGTTGTAATCATACCCCCGACATCCTGGCGCCTGACTTTGACCGGCATTTGCACTTACCTGGTAACCATCCGTAATGGCATTATCTGTTATTCCGGAAAAATCCTCAAAGAAAGCTGCAGTGTTGGGAATTGGAACCCCGAACGCATTTGCTATGTCAGTTAATGTTGTGACTACTGCTGTCAAGTTACTTATCTGGCTATTCACATGGTTCTGGTAGTAATTGATTGCTAATCTCATCGACCAGTCATATTGCGTCGAGCTGTAATTGTCATTACTCCAGACAACTTGTTGACTGATTTGGTTCACTGTGAATCCGTCCGAACTGTAGGGAAGTATTTGAGTAGCCATATAAAAGTTCCAGTCAGCACCTTCAAGAACAGCGTTGTTCATATTTACTACGGCTGAAGCAAACGCCACCTCGTTTCCATTGGAATTGAAAACCAGGGTCTTATTCGAAATCCTGATTATATTGAAATCTAACTGGTGCAAACTGCGGCAATATAACCTGTATTTCCCGCAAACCTGATTCCAATATGGCTCTCTGGCTACAGGCTGCAAAAATCCTGGAAATTTTGTAAAATATGCGACAGAATTAAATGCAAATTTTATCTTCAACAATGAAGAAAAATGCACCTCATTTTTATCTATGGCCCGCCGGCATCGGGAAAACTCACAATCGCTCAGGAGCTGAAGAAGCTCACAGGCTACAGGCTGCTGGAAAACAACATAACGAACCTGCCGGTTCTTGAGGTGTTTCCGTTCGGGAGTCGCCCGTTCGGGCGTATTGTCGGTGCTTTCAGGCTGAGTATATTCAGGGAAGCTGCACTTCACAACATAGATCTCATAACCACTTATGTGTACGCTGCCGATGAGGGAGAAGATTACCTGAAGGCTGTCATCAACGAAGTTTCTTCCAATGGCGGTTCCGTAGAATTTGTCAGGATCACCTGCCCAATGGAAGAATTGCTCAGGAGGGCCGGCAATGACTCCCGGATGCAGGGCGGAAAACTCGTTGACACAGATCAAATGAAGGAACTGCTTTCAAAGAGTAATCTGGACAGCAGTATACCCTTCGTTGAAAGCTTCGTCATAGACAGCTCAAAGCAAACCGCCGAAGAATCTGCAAAAATGATATCGAATCACATTTCTGCAGTCTAGTGTGGACTCCCCGGTCCCTTGGATCTACTTGACTGGAACAGTCCAAATCCTTCTTTTCTTTTCCAAATCGACAATTTATTAATTTTGAGGCAATCAAGTTATATGATTGAAGCCAAACTCTCTCCAGAGGAGCTTGATATAATTGAGTATGTCAAGGAATTCGCAGTCAAGGAAGTTAAACCACTTGCCAGGGACATAGACAGGACAAAAGAGGTGCCAGAGAAGATTATAAACAGGATGCGGGAACTGGGCCTCTTTCAAAGCTATATTCCCAAAGAGTATGGTGGTGCCGGCCTGAGCTTCAGTTTTCTGGCAAGGGTAATCGAGGAACTTTCCAAAGCCTGTCCAAGTACCGCCCTGGTTCTGGACGGGGCGCTTACGCTTTTTGCCGATCCATTGATTATGTTTGGCAGCGAAAACCTGAAAAAGAAATATCTCGGTCGGATTGCAGACGGGGAGATAGGTGGCCTTGCAATCACGGAAACTGGTGCAGGCAGCGACGCTGCAGCCATAAAAACTACGGCAGAAAATAAGGGAGACCACTACATAATCAACGGCAGCAAGATATTCATTTCAAACGGCAGGCTTTCCAAATTCTTTGTGGTTTCCGCAGTGACAGACCCTTCCGGGGGCCACAGGGGCATATCTACATTTGTTGTCGACGCAGATGCACCTGGATTCAGGATCAGCAAGGACATAGAAAAACTCGGAATCCGGGGTAGCAGCACGGTTGAGCTTGAATTCAACAACGTCTCCGTTCCTGCCGGGAACCTCATAGGTGAAGAGAACAAGGGATTCAAAGTCATAATGGAAACTCTTGATTCAGGCAGAATAGCCATTGCAGCACAGGCGCTTGGAATAGCTTCGACAGCACTGGAAGAGGCAGTTGAATACATAAAGCAGAGAAAACAGTTCGGCACCCCAATAGCAAGCTTTCAGGGCATCCAGTTCATGCTCGCAGACATGGCAACCCAGCTTGACGCCGCAAAGCTTCTCACATACCGTGCAGCCGAAGCCTGGGACAAACACGAAAATGCGATCCGCATATCTTCGGAGGCAAAGTTGTACGCTTCAGATGTGGCAATGAGGATCACCACGGATTGCCTGCAGCTTTTCGGCGGATATGGGTATACCACAGAATTTGACGCTGAGAGGCATATGAGGGATGCGAAGATCACCCAGATTTACGAGGGGACAAATCAGATCCAGAGGGTGATTATCGCCAAGGAGCTGGTACGTTAAACAAAAGGTTATGGATAGGTTGTTCAGGCTGGGTTTATCCGGACTGGACAAACGTATTTTACAGAAAAGGCGAAAAAGACAGGCTGGGCTTTTACGTCTCCAAATTTAACACTGTTGAGGTAAATTCAACCTTTTACCGCCCAATTCCCGGAAATATCCTTATGGCCTGGGCCAAAAAAGCTAGGGGGAAGGATTTCTGCTTCACCATCAAGGCCCCGGGGGCAATCACGCACGAGAAACTCATAGGCGAAACCAATGCAGCCTGCAGCAGCATGGCTGATTTTGAGAAATCACACCTCTCGGTTCTCAGGAACCAGGGAGTTCTCGGTGCAATTCTGCTGCAGCTTCCGCCGTACTTCCTGCCGGAACACACAGGCAAGCTCGTTCAACTGCTCTCCTCTTTTCCAGTTGAGGAATACAAGGTTTTTGTGGAGGTGAGGAACAGAGAGCTGCACAACAACAAGGATTTCAATGGGGAGATAGCGAAGCATGGAGCCTCAATCGTATCTGTGGACAGCCCCGAGGTCAAGCTCAGAAACAATCCTCCGGAGGAATCCGGAAATGCTTACATAAGGCTGCACGGAAGAAGGTACTCGTCATGGTGGAAGAAGGATGCTGGAAGGGATGAGCGGTATGACTACGAATACAGCGACAGGGAGCTTGACGAGATAAGGGACGTCGTTCAGAAGAAGGCAGCAGGAGGGGATGAGATATTCATCTACTTCAACAACCATCCTGCAGGCCAGGCCCCCAGAAATGCTTCCAGAATGATGGAGATGTTGAATATCCATGCATTCCAGGACAAACAGAAGACATTGCTGTGAACCATGAAATCTTATAAGCATACTATTAATTCCAAAACATCACGGGATATGGGTAAATTGAAGGGCTTGGAAATAGGATCAGTTATTAAATTCAAATACAAGGACACTCAGATGCAGGGCGTTCTAATCAGCCACACCCACGGAAATTACAACATCAAGCTGCTCAACGGTTACAATCTGTCACTTCCGGAAGAGTCGCTGGAGCTCATTGAGATAACCAGCCATATTGACAGCATGAAGAGGGAAGAACCAGCCGGTGAAGCACCGCCTTCCGGTGACAGGAAGATTGCGCTCATAGGCACGGGGGGAACAATAGCCAGCAGGGTAGACTACATAACGGGGGCAGTCAAGCCGGTCCTGAATGCCGGATTCCTTCGCGAGAGCGTCTCTAACATTTCAAAATACACACTGGACACAAATCTGCTGGAAGCTGTTCTCAGTGAAAACCTCGTGCCGGCTGACTGGGTAAGGATTGCAAGGAATGCAAGGGACTTGCTTGCCAGAAACCAGGGGGCAGTGGTCCTCCACGGTACTGACACAATGAGCTACACCGCTTCGGCACTTTCATTCATGTTCGAAAAACTGAGCGGCCCCATTGTCTTTGTCGGCTCGCAAAGAAGCCCTGACAGGCCAAGCAGTGATGCATTCCTGAATCTTGAGGCAGGGTTAGAATTTGCATCTTCCAATTTTGCCGAGGTGACGCTGGCACTTCATGAAGGCATGTCTGATTCAGCAGTGCTCCTGCATAGGGCAGTAAGGTCAAGGAAGATGCATTCCTCAAGAAGAGATGCTTTCAAATCCATCGGGATTGAGCCCCTCGGGAGTTATATATGTGGAAAGGTGGAAATATCTGACTACGCTTCTCCCAGGGATAGTGAAACAACTCTTCTGGACAAGCTCGACGAGAGGGTTGCGCTTGTCTATTTCCAACCGGCAATGACGGAGTCTGATTTTACATCCATGACGGAAAAGAAGAGGGCTGTGGTCATAATGGGCACAGGTCTTGGGCATACAGGAACGAGGCTTTACCCTGCCATAAAGGAGATAATCCGGAGGGGCGACCACGTACTCATGACAACACAGTGCCTGTACGGAAGCGTCAACATGAACGTTTATTCAACAGGCCGGGAATTGCTTTCACTGGGTGTTGTGCCCCTTGCAGGCATGCTTCCCGAGGCGGCACTTATCAAATCCATGCATGTGCTTGCAAACTATCCGGATGAGAACTTTGACCGGCAGATGGCAACAGACATGAGGGGAGAAATCCCTGACAGGGAAACATTCCAGGAGGATCTGTGAAATGGCAGGGAAAGTGATGATCGGACTGGAAATACACATTCAACTGCATGGTAAGAAGCTATTCTGCAATTGCAACACCGAATCAAGGGAAGAGACGGGAATCCGGTTTGACAGGAAACTCACAGCCACAACAGGCGAATCGGGAAAATTCGATCCAGCCGCGGTCTACGAGAAATCAAGGTCGAGATCTTTTTCCTACGTGGCAACAGACAACAGCTGCCTCCTGGAAGCGGACGAGGAGCCGCCCCATGAAATTAACATGGATTCCCTGAAAAAGGCTGTCTCTGTTGCACTTGCCCTTAACTGCAAAGTGGTGGATGAAGTATCATACATGAGAAAGATAGTGATCGACGGCTCAAACACTTCGGGTTTCCAGAGAACGAGCATTGTTGGATTCAATGGTTTTGTGGAGACTTCCAGGGGAAGGGTGGGCGTATCTTCGCTCTGCCTGGAGGAGGACTCGGCAAGAAAACTCAGGGAAGAGGACGGGAAGGTGGTATACTCACTCGACAGGCTGGGTGTTCCGTTAATGGAGATAGCTACAGACCCGGACATAGTTGACGAGGAGCACGCAGTTGAGACAGCCGAGATAATAGGGAAGAAACTGCTTCTCTCCGGATGGGCCAGGAAGGCTCCTGACGCAATAAGGCAGGACGTCAATTTCTCCATGGGATTTGGCAGGGTCGAAATAAAAGGGGTCCCAAAACTGTCCACCATAAGGGATGCCATATCCTACGAAGCGCAGCGTCAGGCATGGATTTCAGAACTTGCACCCAGACTGAAGAATGCGGACTGGTCAAGACTGCATTTCGTGGACGTGTCTGATCTTTTCAAAGGAACAAGGTCAAAGGTTATTTCAAGACACCTCTCGAAAGGATTCAGGGTGTACGGCACAGTGCTTCCAGGGCTTGCAGGTTACCTCAAGGGAGATCCATACAAAATGGGACGCGAACTTGCCGATGTCGCCAAACTGTTTGGATCTGGCGGAATCATGCATTCCGACGAGCTTCCCGGTTACGGGGTGGAGCAGGAGATTTCCGGACTTGTTAAACTGCTTTCCCCAAAGAATGACGATGGCTTTACCATAATAGTGAGCACTCCGAAGGTCATTGGGCTAATAGAAAAAGCCATGGCAGAGAGGCTGACAAAGCTGGCAAAACTTGATCTGCCTGAAACAAGAGTTGTGTCTGAAGACGGCACTACACACTACCTGAGGCCTCTGCCGGGTGGAGAGAGAATGTACCCGGAAACCGATATTCAACTCATAAAGGTCACGGACGAGCTTCTTGAAGAGGCAGGAAAGATGATTCCCAAATCTGAGGAAGAGATGGTGGCCGAACTGATCTCAAAGTTTGGTATATCCACGCAGGACGCAAAAGTCATTCTGTCAACCGGGAGGAAAGCCGAACTTCTGCTGTACTCCGATCTCCTGTCCAACAGCAGGCTGGCATCGAGGCTCATACTCCAGACTATCCCGGAAATCGAAAAGAAGACTGGTGAAACCGTGAGCGAAGCATCTGTTGCTCCCCTTCTGGAAGAAGCCGGAAAGAGAAAATGGGACAGGCAGATAACTGAAGCTGCTCTGGAGATGGCTTTTGTCCGGAAAAAGGGCCTCAACGAAATCCTGTCAAGCGATGAACTTATCCCCATGGGAACGGACGAACTGAGGGATCTCATTAAGGAATTGTCCGGGTCAGAAGAGTTGACGCCGAAGAACATCATACCAAGATTGAGATCCAGGACAAAGAGGATGTTTGACCCGTCTAAAGCCATTGAATTGATGCGTGAGCTTAGATCTTAGGCGATAGTTATTTAAAGTAGATCATTCAAAAATAGCGTAATTTATTGGCTGTTAAAATAAATTTAAAAAATTCTTAAATATCGCTGAAAGATACTGAATAGATGTTAGACGGTTATATTCCGTTGCTAATCACCTTGGTATTGATCATACTGGGTTTGGTTGCGACCTTTTCCGTCTTGCCCTCAATAGCCGAAAGTCGATACAAGAAGGACAAGAAAATCAGCCTGAGACCCGACGATATAATTTCTAATATGGTGAAGGAAAGGAGCCCTCCAGTGGAAGATGGCACTTATCTTCAGACATATGAATCGGGTGAGGTGGCAAAAGGCGAAGTTGGTAAATTTGTTACAGTTCAGTATTACGTCATAATCCTCCTATTCATACTCTTTGATGTCGATATGGTCTTGCTTTTCCCGTGGGCCCTTAATTTCAAGGCACTGGGATTTGCCCCATTCGTTGAAACCCTAATCTTCCTGGCAATGCCACTATTTGTTGTGTATTATGCATTCAAGGAAGGATACATGAGGTGGGAGAAATGAAGACTGGCGACTCGGGAGTACTTACAACAACACTTGAAAAGGCAATGGAGTGGGGAAGAAGCAATTCACTCTGGCCACTCACATTTGGTCTGGCCTGCTGTGCAATCGAGATGATGGCAATCCAGGCTGCGGACCTTGATATTTCAAGATTTGGTAGTGAGATCTTCAGGAACTCCCCCAGGCAATCTGACCTGATGATTGTTTCCGGAACGGTGACCAAGAAGATGGCGCCCAGGCTCAGAAGGCTCTATGATGAAATGCCATACCCGAAGTATGTTATCGCGATGGGCGTATGTGTCATACAGGGTGGCCCATATAACCAGGGCTACTCAGTGGTTATGGGTGTGGACAAGGTTGTGCCGGTTGACGTGTATGTGCCGGGATGCCCCCCGACGCCTGAGGCACTGACTTATGGAATCATGCTCCTCCAGAAGAAAATCAGAAATGAGACGGACAGGTGAATCTATTGGTTGAAATACTTGAAGAGACAACTGGAAAAGATGGTCGAAGGATACTCAAGGTAGCCAAGGAAAACCTTGTCGAACTCATGAAGGAACTGAAAGCGCAGGGATTTGTCCATCTTTCCCTCATTACCGGGGTGGACAGGAAGGACAGGCTCGAAGTTGTTTACCACCTTCACAATCTAGACAGAAACGAATACGTAGCGGTGAAGACAGAGACTCTTGATGAAAGGGTACCAAGCATCGCTTCGATTTACAGCAGCGCAAACTGGGATGAGAGGGAACAGTACGATCTGATGGGGATAGTTTTCGAAGGGCACCCCAATCTCAAGAGGCTGTTCCTTCCTGAAAACTGGGTTGGTCATCCCCTGCGGAAGAATTACGATCTTTCCAAAGTTCAGTACATAAACATGGACGAAGACGGCGAGGATTACGCCACCTTTGATCCCGGAGATGGTTGGTAATGACTGAAGCCAGAATTTCGAAACCGGACGAGAAAGGTTGGGTAGAACTCAATATGGGGCCACAGCACCCCTCGACTCACGGCGTACTGAGGCTCAAGGTCAAGCTTGACGGAGAAATCATAAGGGAAGTGGAACCGGTCATAGGTTATCTCCACAGGAATGCGGAGAAGATCTGTGAACTCGACTACTACTGCGACTCGATGATCTATTTTGACAGGATGGACTACGTGGGCGCAATGAACATGGAGGTCGGCTATCTCGAAGCCGCAGAGAAGCTTCTGGGCATACCTCCACCTGAAAGGGTGCAATGGATCAGGGTCGTTATGGCCGAACTCAGCAGAATTGCATCACATCTTGTGTGGGCAGGTGCATTCGGGCTTGATCTTGGAATGCTCACCCCATTCTTCTACTGTTTCGTGGAGAGGGAGAAGGTCCTCAGGATATTCACGGAGGCATGTGGATCCAGACAGGAAACAAACTACATGAGCATCGGTGGAGTCTACCAGGATTTCAACGACAAGATCATCCACGACATACTGGAATTTACAGAACAGTTTCCCAAGAAGCTCGATGACATATTCAATGCGTACGTCAAGAACGACATCTTCATTGCAAGGACAAAGGGTATCGGCATTCTTGAACCGGAAGTAGCGCTTGATTACGGAGTCACGGGACCCATGCTCAGGGCTTCCGGAGTGGAATACGATGTAAGAAAGGCGGAGCCCTACCTTGTTTACGACAAGTTGAATTTCGACATTCCCGTATCATACAAGAAAGACAACCTTGCAAGATTCCTTGTGAGGTTCGAGGAAATGAGGCAATCCATCAGGATTATCAACCAGGCTGTAAAGAAGATCCCGGATGGGCCATATTTCAATCCAAAAGCCAAGAAGTCTCTCATGATAAGGCTCCGGGGAGAAGGGGAAGTCTATGCCAGAACCGAATCCTCAAAGGGCGAGTTCGGTGTCTACCTGGTCGGGGATGGCGGCGTGAAACCATACAGGGTACGCGTGAGAAGCCCGTCATTGAAAAACCTCAGTGTCCTTCCAGTTCTCGCAAAAGACGTGATGATCGCAGATATGGTGGCCATCTCTGGGACAGTGGATCTGGTATTCGGGGAGGTTGACAGATGAACGTACTTACAAGGCTGGCAGACTTTTTCGGTGCACTGGGCCATTATCCTGCATATGTCCTGGCCTATTTCTTCGAAACTCTCTTCATGATCATATTTGTGATGGCTTCCCTGGTGGCCATGATATACCTTTTCAGGAAATACATGGCCAGGGTCCAATTGAGGATTGGTCCAAACAGGGTCGGAAAATTCGGTCTTCTGCAACTGATTGCAGATTCAATGAAACTCATCGGAAAAGAAAGCATTCTTCCTTCGGCCAGGGATGACCTGCCATACAGGATTGCACCGATCATGGTCTTCCTCGGCCTGATCATGGGATTCGCTCTCCTGCCTTATGGGCCATTCTACTGGATCGGCGATCTTACCGTTACACACTCGGACGTGAGCCTCCTGCTGCTCTTCGCGGCACTGGCAATCATGCCCATTGGGGAGATCCTCGCAGGAGTCAGCTCAAAGAACAAGTACGCAGTTGTCGGGGCCCTCCGTGGAGTAGCGAAGGATGTCTCTTTTGAGGTTCCAATGATGATTTCGGTTCTGGCACTTGTCATGATGGCTTCGGCACGGACATCCAATCCACTTAACCTTTCAAACCTGGTATCCGTCCAGTACATACCCTATGGAATTCCACAGATCATGGGGCTTGGCGTGTTCTTCATCGCCATGGTGGCGAGGGCATCCTTCTCCCCGTTCGATATGGGGGAGAGTGACAGCGAGCTTGTATCAGGGCACTCCACAGAATACACTGGATTGAGATTCGGCATGTTCTACATGGGTCTTTTTGGGAGCATCTTCCTCAGCTCGCTCATAGTTTCGCTTCTCTACCTTGGTGGCTATAATGGACCCTTCTCATCCTACGCTGGATTCATTTATCTGCTCATAAAGGCCGTTATACTCGTCCTGATATCGTTCACGATCTGGCTGTCGGTGCCCAGAATCAGGATAGATAAATTCGTGAACATGGGCTGGAAATACCTGCTGCCAGCCTCCGTCATCAATCTCATAATAGCAGGAATACTGACCCTGGGGTTGGGAATATGATTGAAGTCAAAGAACCAAAGAAAGAAATCCCTCTCATAGGCACAATGAAGGCCATGATGATCGTGGCCAAGCATCTGTTTCAGAAACCTGTTACGACTCAGTACCCTGAAGAGAGAAAACCTCTTCCGGACAGGTTCAGGTACAGAATATTCCTGAGCCTTGATGACTGCGTAGGATGCACTCTCTGCGAACAGGTTTGCCCAAACCTGTCCATTCACATGCAGAAAGTTGACAGGGAAAATCAGAGGAACAAGAGAAAAATATATCCGGATGTGAACTTCGGTACCTGCACCGTTTGCAGGAACTGTGAGGAGATCTGCCCCACTGATGCCATATATCTCACACACGTCTTCGAGACATCGAGAACGCGGAACAGTTTCACATACTCCCCCGAAGAACTGTCTCTTCCGGAGGATGAGGTGGTCAAGTGATATTCACAATAATCTTCCTCATTTTCGCAATAATCATGATTCCCTTGGCAATGAGGGCAGTCACATCGAAAAACATTACGCATTCTGCCATTTACCTCATGTCATTTCTCTTCGTGCTCTCAGCACTGTTCATATATCTGGGGGCATCCATAGTTGGGGCAATCGAGCTGCTCGTTTTCATAGGGGCAGTGGTAACGCTAATCGTATTCACAATAATGCTTACAGGAGGAAAAGAACTTGAATAAGACTCTCGCAGGTGTGGCCTCTGTACTCTTTCTTATAGTGTTTGCAATTGAGGCCGTAGCAATACAAGGTTCATTCATCCCGGCAACACAGGATCTCACCGCCATTAGTGTGGCATTGTTCAACATATATGTAGTTCCCTTTGAACTCCTGTCCTTAATCCTCGTGGCCGGAATCATTGGCATGTTCTACATAGCCGGGAGGGAGGAATAATGGAGATCTTCATAGTCACGGTACTTTCCCTGATACTCTTCACCATTGGATTGTACGGAATAATGACCTCCAACATTGGCATCAAGATGCTCATTTCCATCGAGATTCTCATCAATGCCGCCATACTGAACCTGGTCATGGTGGCAATAGCCGAATCCACTATCAGCCCGATCCTGCTTGCTCTCTTCGGAATAGCAATCGGTGCGGTGGAATCTGTAATAGGTCTGAGTCTCCTCACTGCTACTTACAGGAAAGTGGGGAAGGTTGCTATAGCACTTCTCAAGGAGATTAAGTGGTAATCATGTACTGGCCGGGTTGGTTTATTTTCCTGAGCCCTGTAATAGGGTTCCCAATTACCTATGTGGTGGGCAGATACCACAGAAATCTGTCTGGGATCATCGCTTCACTTGCTGTCTTCGGGTCGCTGGTTGCGTCCATCCTGACATTCTTCTATGTACAGGCTAATGGAACTGTGTACAATCATTTCCAGTGGTTCTTCAACATAAATGCGGGTATCTACATTGATCACCTCACACTGGTCATGGCCCTCATGGTATCTTTCGTTTCGCTGATGATCCATCTGTTCGCCATGTATTACATGAAAGAAGACCCGAACAAGCACGTCTACTTTGCTGAGACTTCCCTGTTTACTGCGGGCATGCTGGGCCTTGTTGTATCGTCAAACCTTGTCCTCTTTTTCCTGTTCTGGGAACTGGTAGGCCTTTGTTCCTACCTGCTCATCGGCTTCTGGTTCTTCAAGCCAAATGCTTCAGCAGCGGCGAAGAAAGCCTTCATTGTCACAAGAGTCGGTGACCTCCTATTCCTCGTTGGAATGGCAATACTGTACAGCAGCCTCACCGGTTTCTCCGGATTAGGCAGCAACAGCCCACTCAGCATACCCTTCCTGATCCAGAATGCACAGGCAATAGCATCTTACATAGGTCCGAACGTCCTTGGCGCAGTTGCAGTTCTCTTCCTGGTAGGAGCAGCGGGCAAGTCCTCCCAGTTCCCTCTGCACGTATGGATACCTGATGCAATGGAGGGCCCCACAACAGTGTCTGCACTTATCCACGCTGCAACAATGGTTACAGCTGGTGTATACCTGGTTGCCAGGGTCTTCAATGTATTCTACTATGCAGCACCTTTTGCAATGTATTCAGTCGTCATACTTGGGGCGTTCACTGCATTGTTTGCCGGCATAGTGGGTGTTTTTGTAAATGATATCAAAAGGATACTGGCATATTCAACAATCAGCCAGATAGGATACATGCTTGCCGCAATTGGCCTTGGCGGCGTTTTCGGTTATGCCGGGGTATCCTTCGGCCTGTTTCACCTGGTGGTGCATGCAGTATTCAAGGCACTCCTGTTCATGTCGGCTGGAGCTATTCTCATTGCCCTAATGGACCTGAGGGACACCAGATTTATGGGAGGACTCTGGAGAAGGATGCCTATGACAATAACGCTGCTGTTCATCGGCTCCCTGGCACTGATCGCATTTCCGTTCACATCAGGATACTTCTCCAAGGATACAATCATATCTGCGTCCTGGGTATACTATTCACACTTCGGGACGTTCTCAAGCTTCCTGCCATGGCTATTCCTTGCAGTTGGAGCACTTCTGACCACACTGTACACATTCAGGATGTTCTTCAGGGTTGCCCTGGGCAAGCCAAGATCACACCTGGCGGAACACGCGAAGGATCCGAGCATCATAGCTCTGCTTCCGCTGTTCGTGCTCGCGGCAGGAGCCCTTGGACTGGGTTTCATTCAGGGAAGGTTCTACGGATTCATCGATTCATCGTACTCGCTTCCATCTGTTCCAGCATACATTGAGTACATCCCGCTCACCCTCATGGCCATCGGCCTGGTTCTGACCTACGCAATCTATGGGACGAAATTCTGGCAGAAGCTGGATTTCTCAAAGAACAGGCTGTACAGGGTCGCCAAGAACAAGTTCTACCTGGACTACCTGTTTACGAACATAATAGCGGAACGTGTCATAGTACCCCTGTCTGCTGGTTTCACCCTGTTTGAGGGCAAGTACAACCGTGCGGTGAACGGGGTCGGAACCGGGACACTAAAAATCGGTGATCTGTTCAGGAGAATCCAGAATGGTGTTGTGGAGAATTACTTCATAGTGCTGATCATTGGAATAACTGCAATATTCATCGTCATTGAAATCGCGGGGTTGATGTAACTTGTTTATGCTCATAATTTTCCTGTTGACAATAATCGGGGCTGCAGCTTCATTCGCCATAAAGGGAAGAAGAAGGGACTATGCTCTCCTCACTTCCGCTGCCTTCCTCATACTGATCTTAATCTATAGCGCACTTCGTTTCCATTCCGGATATACAGGTGGAATCATATCCAACGAGACATTCAATCTTGCCGCTTCCCTCGGCATAGTGTTCTCAACTGGTGTCAGTGGGTTTTCGGACGCATTGCTCATACTTTCCGCAATTGTCATATTCCTCTCCATCCTCATAACAGAGGAAGGAAAATACGGAGAATCGCTGTACAGCTACATCCTCATTGCAGAATCAGGCCTGTTTGGAATTCTGATCTCCAGGGACTTCCTGTTCTTCTATATCTTCTGGGAAGTTGTCCTCATACCTGTCTACTTCATCATTGCCCAGTATGGGGGATACAACAAAGACAGCGTATCACTGAAATTCTTTGTGTATACCCACATCGGTTCGGTATTTCTCCTGCTGTCCATATTCACAGTGTACACTTTCCATTATGAATCCACTGGTGTCTTTACCTTTGAAATGGGACAGCTGATGGTAAACAGCTACTTCTCACAGATACCTGTTTTCTGGAGATACTTCGCTATCTTCGGTTTCCTCCTTGCATTCCTGGTCAAGATGCCCTCCTTCCCTGTGCACTCCTGGCTACCAGACACCTATGATTCAGCCCCATATCCTGGAACCGTCATTCTGGCTGGAGGCCTTTCAATAATGGGCGGATATGGACTGTTTGGCATCATCATGCCTGTCTACTCATCATTGGGGACAACCACAATGGACATCCTCATGGCTCTTGGAATAATCAGCCTCGTCTACTTCTCACTGGCGGCTATGATGCAGCAGAGCCTGAAGAGGATGATGGCATTTGCCAGTGCAGGTGCCATGGGGTTTGTGACGCTTTCATTCGGGGCAGGCCTCGTTGAAACCGGATACCAGGCCAGCCTTGAACTGGCTGGTGGAATGTTCCAGATACTTGCGCATGGCCTCATAATGGCACTCATATTCTCAACCCTGTACTATATCCATAGGAGTACCGGGCACGAGGCAATTCACTCTCTTGGTGGAATTTTCAGGGAGGCACCCATATTGAGTTCTTTCCTTCTGGCAGGCCTTCTCGCATCCCTTGGTTTGCCAGGACTTGCAGGATTCATCGGGGAGTTCTCCATCCTGGTTGGAGTATTCGGCGCAATAGGATGGTTGATCCTCATTGTCATATTCGCCATGATCATAACGGCTTCATACCACATCTGGGCTGCACAGAGATCACTTTACGGCCCATACAATGAGAATCTTGGCAGAATTAGCGACGCTGGAACTGGCACAACCGTGAAACTCATGGGAATGCTGATCGTAATTTTCGTGCTTGGGGTGGTTCCCAACCTGATCTATGGAATTCTATTAACTTACATCGGAGGTATCCTTTAATGTCTACACTGGTAACAACAAGCGGACTCCAGACACTGATCGACTTTGGCCCCCTTCTGTTCCTCGGAATAGTGGGATTCGCCATACTTGGGCTCTCTATGCTCAAGGCAAACAAGAAAGCACTATCATGGATCACATTCTCCGCGCTGGGAATATCCGCCATAATGCTCTATTTCATGGTTCCCCTGGGAACATCCGTCTATGACGGCACCATTGTGTTCAACCAGTTCGGCCTCTACTTTGCAATTGTGATGATCATCTCGGCCATGTTCATCTGTTATCCGTCACTCACCGGGATAAAAGGAAAGAGCGAGATCTTCTACGCAACCCTGCTGTTTGTCACAGTTGGCATGATAGTGGCTGCGTTCAGCTATAACATCATAACTCTCTTCATTTCATTCGAAGCAGTCAGCATAGGCACATATGTCCTCGCAAGCTTTGGAAAGGAGAGAAGGAACCTCGAAGGGACTATCAAGTACTTCTTCACTGGAACAATTGCCACAGCTTTCATCCTGTTTGGCGCATCGTTCTTTTACCTGGACACCAACACCTTCAACCTCACGGTACTCTCGGCTTCCACCCCGTCGCCCCAACTGACAATAGCACTACTGTTCCTCATAGTGGGTTTCGGGTTCAAGCTCGCAATCTTCCCCATGCACCAGTGGGCAATCGATACCTACGACGGTGCTGAGAACTCCGTATCCGCTTTCCTCTCTGCAGGAAGCAAGGTGCTGGCATTTGTGGTTGTCCTCAAGATGTTCCTGGTTGGATTCTCCTCAGACTTCACCGAGGTGTATTACCTCTTTGTCATACTTTCCATACTTACCATGACTTATGGGAATGTATCGGCTCTCTCTCAGAACAACCTTAAGAGGCTTCTCGCCTATTCAAGCGTTGCACAGGCAGGTTACCTCATACTGGTTCTGGCCGTGGTTGCATCTGTTGGAAATGTTACTTCCAATGTCGTCTCGGTAGCAGTGGCAGCTGGAATGTTCTACTCCATAGTATACATATTCATGAAGGGAGGTTCGTTTATCACCCTGAACTCGGTTAAGAGCGATGACATCCAGCTCTCCGACTTTTCCGGCCTTGCCAGGAAATCCCCGGCCATGGCGGTAGGATTCTCAATCCTGCTCCTTGCACTGGCCGGAATCCCCCTGACTGGAGGTTTCTTCGCGAAATACCTGCTCTTCCTGTCGCTCATAGAAGGCGGCCTATGGTGGCTTGCCGTCATTGCAATACTCAACAGTGCAATCTCTGTGTTCTATTACTTCAGGGTCATACTGTACATGTTCGGAAAGGATCCAAAGGAGGGAGCAGACTTCAATCTCGAAAACTCTGTCAAGGTTCCGGTCTACGTCTCGGCAGTCATAACAGTTGCCCTCTCCGTGCTGGTTATTTGGTTCCCCACCATGATAGGGATAGCCCCGGGACTATTCAGGTGATAAGAAATGCCAATACTGTCTGATATTGAGATAATAAAAAGCGCAATAATCTACGGTGATCTGGATGATGCAATGTCCCTCATCAGGGGCAGACTGAAGTCACTCTCCTATTCACTAAAGAAAAACCCAACAGAGAAGAACGTGGAATACTCAAAATTCCTGGAAGCCCTTCAGAAACTTCTGGGGGGCACCATGTCTCTCGGCGAATTCAGGTCTGTCACTGAAGGGCTGCCAAACCTTCAGGACATGCTCGACATTTCTGGCGACAATACCAGGATGATGGACTCTCTCTACTACCTGCTTGAATACTCCATGGACAGGTACAATGTGCGATTTCCCGATTATGACGGGAAGAGGTGCGATGACAAATGAACAGAGAATTTGACAAGTGCTTCTCCCACCTGGAGAGCACCGAAGAATCGGCCGCTGAATGCATTCACTGCCTGAAAAAGCACGGTGAGCAGGTGCTCTTTGACGACAAGGAAAAACGCCTCAAGCTGGGAAGGGAAATGTACGACAAGAAATATTCCGGTGAGATGAAGACCCTGACACAGATCCTGGGAATTACCAGCAGGGGAGCCTATGAAGAGATGGACAGGAAGTACAACCTCACCATGTACTGATTTCGTTCCCTTCGGGGCTAAATTTTAATTACATTTACCATCACTAACTGGTTGCCAATTACACGTACTCCTTTGGTGTCTTTACAGGAAAATGAGGGCGTAAACAGAATTGTGATCTCGAACGGCGTCAACAACTGCCTGAACAACGACGGCCTGCGGGATCTGCTTATTGCCCTTACGGATGCAATATCCTCCGGTGATTCCCCTATTCTTATCACATCGAACAACAGGAAAGCATTCTGCATGGGCTACACTGCCGCCTGCAGAAGAATCACGGACAAGATGCACATCCGGGAAGCATACTCCCTGGGAACAACAATCGCCAGGACCATGCTAAACTCGCAGAGAGCCATAATAAGTGCTGTTGACGGATACGCACTTGGCCTCGGCCTGGAGATAGCGCTCTGCTCGGACATCATAATTGCCACTGAAAGATCGAAGTTCGGGATGCCTGAGATCGCCTTCGGGCTTCCTTCACTTACCGGGATCCTGCCTGAGATACCTGAGAGGATATCTGGCAAGGCATATTCACTGATAAAGAGGGGGAGAATTTTCGATGCGACTGAGGCAAGAAGCACTGGCATTGTGTCAGAATTCGTTGGTGAACTGAACTTCCAGAAGAAGGCTGTTGAACACGCAAAGAAGGTTGAATCGAGGCTGTTCAAGATAATCAAGCACGGGCCTGAGACATCACAGAACAGGTCCATTGTGGACGACCTGTTCTTCAAGATCTATGATCCAACATGCCTGACAATGTCGCAGTTAGAGCGGTTCAGAAACAGTATTTGATTCTGCCATGGCTGTTTTTCTCTGGTATCTTCTAGAGAAGTATATGCCCCCAAAATACAGGCCGATCATGGGCATTGCCATGAGCAATTCCGTGAATCCAGTAACTCCCGGTGAAAAGAGCAGGCCAAAAAAGAGGGCGCCAACTATTGCGTATCTCCAGTTCTTTGCCCAGGTTTCCGACTGAACCATCCCTGCCCTGGTAAGCCCATACATGAACACGGGGACTTCAAAGGACAGGCCGAAGCTCAAGACGTAGACCACAAGGAATGAGACGAAATTCATAAGGCTCATGGTGGTCTCGGCACCAAGGCCTATGTCGAAACTGTTGAAGATGTTGAACATAGTCGGAGCGATCCAGAAGAGTCCCATCATCGAACCGGCAACAAAAAGAAAACTCGCAGGCAAAAGTATGGTCCTGAGCAATACCTTCTCATTCTTGCGAAGGGCCGGACCTAGAAACATGCTGATTTGGTATATTATATAGGGCATTGAGAAAATCAGTGCCAGGAACATTGAGATGTATGCGTCAGCGGTAAGGCCGTCAGCAGGCTTCACGATAAGGAGCATGGTTCCGGGAGCCAGGACGCGGGATTCTATCAGGGAGAGCAGTTGTGCGGAGAGGTTGTGGTACAGGTCCGGGTAGACGAAGTAAAATGTGTGTCCCAGTAGAGTAATCTGCCTTATTGAAAAAAGAATGAAGAAGCCAAAAAAAACAAGAAATACGACTAGGATTCTTACTACTCTATGTCGTATCTCGTCAAGATTCCGAAATATGATCGGAATAACTTCATCATTTATCATTGGCTGCTGGATTTCAGTTTATCTGATATTTCCTTAGATAGCTGTTCGTTTGTCTTGCCGGAGGGATCGATTCCAAGATTCTTGGCAGCATCCACATAGTTCATCTGGGTTGCCTCAGGTGATTCTGGGTTGCTGTACATTGCTTTCTTGATCTCGTTCTCCAGTTCGACTTGGCCCCTCTTGAATTCTCCAGTGGCCTTTCCGAGATTTCTTGCAAACTCAGGAATTTTCTTAGCCCCACCAAAGAGAATCAAGGCGACAACTATTAGAATCAGCCAGCCACCAATGTCGTTCCAGAACATTGCTGTAGTATGATCGCTCGTTATATAATCTTTTAGACTTTTTCCTGAGCGGCTCCTTAAAGCTGCGAAAAAGCATATGGCCTGGTGATCAGGAAAAATGAATCAGGGTATATCTATGTCAACAGAGTAACCAATCTTCTGGAATTTATCGCCAACTGACCGGAGATCCTTCTTCACATCCTCGTCCAATGAGCTGAAGGAAAATGAAACCATCTTCTTGTTGCTGTTGAGCACAACAAATCCGAGTGTCTTATCAGTGGGCATCACCTCATCGGTTCTGGCAAAATTCTCGATGAATTCCCGCATGCCCTCTTCAATATACTCGGTTGTAAGCAGTTCATTCAAAAAATTTAAGGATGGAATTAATTTCGGTAATTCAACACAAATAACGGATGGATGCACAGATCCAACCGTTATGTTGTACATTGCGCAGTCTGTCAAGAGGATCAGGCTTTGACTCTCTTAAGGTACCATCTCTCGGCGCCGGCTTCCTTTTCCCGTTCAAGGGCTCCCTTGAAGGTATTGGGTGCGGCTGCGATTCCTTCTGTGCCTGGTTCCCAGTTTGCTGGGGTTGCAAGCTTGTTGTTCCAGTTGAACTGGAATGCCTTGATCACCCTGAGGATTTCCCTCATGTTTCTCCCAACTTCTGCGGGGTAGTAAACCATCCATCTTATGGTCTGGTTAGGGTCGATCAGGAAAACTCCTCTTACAGTTGTTCCAACCTTCTCATCCATGAGGTTGTATTCCCTTGCCACTTCCTTCTCGAGATCTGCGAGAACCGGGAATGGGATTTCAACTCCATATTTCTCCTTAATGTCCTTCAGCCACGCAATATGGCTGTAGATACTGTCTACACTGAGCCCAATCAGTTCGACTCCGAGTTTCTTGAACTCTTCACTGCTCTCTGTGAATGCCATAAATTCGGTTGTGCACACCGGTGTAAAATCTGCGGGGTGTGAAAACAACAGAACCCACTTTCCCTTATAGTTGGAAAAGGTTATTGGTCCCTGGGTCGAGTTTATGGTAAAATCGGGTGCTTTTTGTCCAAGATGTACTGGCATTTTATTTCACCTGCTATCAATATCCGGTAATCTTATATTAACTATTGAGGTAGGTGCAAAATTAGCTCTTTTTTGAAGCTTTCTCACCAAGGTACTCTGCAAAATATGTAATGACCATGTCGGCCCCAGCCCTGAATATTGAAACTAGTGTCTCTTCTATTGCTGTTTCGGGAAGCAGGCCCTGATCCACTGAATTCTTTATCATGGTGTATTCACCGCTCACGCTGTAGGCTGCCACAGGATAGTCAAAGGAGTCTCTGGCCTGCCTTATGATGTCCAGGTACGGCAGTGCAGGCTTTACCATCACGATGTCTGCACCCTCCTGTATGTCCAGTGCAATTTCCCTCAGTGCCTCCCTTGAATTTCCCGGGTCCATCTGGTACGTCTTCCTGTCTCCGAACGAGGGAGTGGAATCTGCTGCCGTCCTGAATGGCCCGTACATTGAAGATGCATACTTGGCACTGTATGCGAGAATGGGAATGCGGGAATATCCTCCATCATCCAGTACATCTCTTATGAATGCCACCTGGCCGTCCATCATTCCACTGGGGGCAACAATGTCAACCCCGGCCTTTGCATAAGAGAGGGCAATCTTTCCATAGCTTTCCAGGGTTGCATCGTTGTCAACACCGCCATCGTTGAGTATTCCGCAATGACCGTGTGAAGTGTACTCGCACATGCATAGATCCGCAATGACCGTAATGGCAGTATCCTGCTTCGCTATCCTTATGGATTTCTGCACAATCCCCTCCTCATCGTAGGACGAGCTTCCGGCATCATCCTTGCTGGACGGGATTCCAAACAGCATTACACCCTTCACACCCACGGATTCAAGGTGTGACAGATAGTTCCCAAGGCCTGAAAGGCTCTGCCTGTAGATCCCTGGCATGGACTCTATTTTCAGCGGTTGGGTTGCATTTTCATCCACAAAAACAGGCATTATGAGTTTCTTGAGGTCAAGAGAGGTCTCTGAGGCAAAATCCCTGATGGACTGTGACTCCCTCATGCGCCTTGGTCTAGCCACTGGAAACATAAAGCATAAATGAGGAGCCGCAATTAAACTTATTGAGCTAAGGTTCTGATAAAATGGTGAAAGTCAAAGCCCAGGGTACATTGGTCCTGCCATTTCAAAGAATAAGTGATCTCTTGAAAACGGTTGAATCAGACAGAAACAAGTTCCACATAGCCAGAGATATGGTCATGGATGGCCTGAAGCGCGTAGAAGGAAACTCATCCGTAGATACTATTGATTTTGAAGTCTCGGGAAACAGGGTACTGGTGACCTGTGAAACAATTGGACCGGATCTGAAGGATACATTCAAGCAGTCCTTCGACGTGGTTTACTCTGTGGTATCTCAACTGCTCTGCCTGTCCCTGAAGGAAGTTGACATAGAAAACGAGGACACCCTCATGGCAGTGAGGGACATAACAATAATCAGCGTTGAGGATTAGTTCCAGCAGAACCCCTATACCATTTCCTGCATGACGAGGGCCGGCCAGCCTTCGTTGTTGTATTCGGGAATCGCGGCATAGAAAACTTTTGGGGCTGAGTTGACCACTGCATAACCGCTCACTTCTTTGAAATGAATTGTGAAATTTGAATAATGGCTTATTTTCTCATAATATTCATCATCTGTAATTATGACAATGGCACCCGTCGTTCTAATGCTGTTGATCAGGTTTACCAGGTCTCCGAAGAAATCCCTTCCGTAGGTGAACATGAGGAAATCAGTTGAGAAAAAGTAAAGGTCAGGCCTGGACGAGGATGACATGAAGAAATCTATCACGTCGTTCGGAAAATCCTCCACGATGCCTTTTCCTTCAAGATTGATTACAAACGAGTTTGCCCTTTTTGACTTCTCGGCTGTGATGTAGTGCTTCATGGTTTCCGAATCCATGGAATTCACGAGTATCCGGGAAGTCTCATAGCTGCTTGAGGTGGCGTCAATGACTCCCCTGCCGTCAATGATTGCGTCCTTTATCATGTTGTTCTTCACAAGGTTAACGACGTCGTTTACAACGTTGGAGTTCCCTTTCCTGTGGAGCATTATGACGGAACCAAGCGGGACAGTGTCCGTTTCGGTCTTGGTGAGTTTGTGAAGTTCGTCTGACTCAAGTGGGACTTCAAACTGCTCCCTCTTGGACTTCTTGTCCGCCTTGAGCTTCTTTTCCGGATAAATTATCTGGCGCTGGTCAAGCGGAAAGAACCTCCCGCCCTTGAGAGTATAGAGAAAAACAGGTGTGGAGCCCAGGGAAACGCCTCTCAACTTTTCGACGATGGTGCGCCTGACGAGGAAGTCATCCTCGATGGTGTAGTCCATAGAGATAACCCCATCAGAGAAGTATTCCAGTTTTGGGTTCTCCTTAGCTTCAAGAATACAGATCAAACGTGCGCCTGATCTTTCAACGAGATCAGAATGAATCATGGAGAAAAGAAGAAGGTTGTTTATGTCATATTTTTCAGACAGTGCCTCAATTGAGTCTATGACAATCAGCGGCTCATTTCCTGCATTTGAATCAACGAACTCATAGAGGGCCCTCACTTCAGGGAGCAGGTCTGTTATGTTCAGGATTAGTCCACTTTCCATTCCGTTGGAAATTTTGCCTTCCTCTATCATCCTCTCAAGCTTCCTGAGGGATTCGGTGCTGACGTTTGCAATCTCGCCCTTCAGATCCCCAGACATGTTCTTTATAGAAACGTCCCTCAGCCAAGGATATGTTACCTGGAGGGCTTCATCAGAAAATCTTGCAGAGAGATAGCACACAGGGGTCTTCTTCATGACGGATTCCATGTATTCAAGGCCGAATGTGGTCTTACCTGCACCTGGTTTTCCCTTGATTACAAGCGACCTCCCGAAACTCTGATCAAAAAATTGATCCAGGAGACCGATTAACCCCTCTTTAGCCATCTTTTCATGCCTCTAAGTCTGTGACCATGTCCCTGTTCCAGTCAAGGCAGTATCTCGTAATCTGCCCGAACTGAATGTGATCCATCGAGCCTTCTCCAAACACCAGGACCAGATACGCGTTCCTCTCCAGAGCAATGCTCTTTATCTGCTCAAAGGCTCGGGCCACATCGTAGAACGAGTGGTACACGATGAGTAGATCAAATACATCTATAAATACAATGTGTGCTTTGTTTTCGCTTATTCGCTTTATGATTGAATCTACTATAAACGTGAGGTTGACAGGTCTGTTCCTCTGCGCACCCATTGAATCGGTGACCCAGATGAAATTTTCATCCGTGAGGATTTCAGGCATCTCCAGTTTGAGGTTGAAACGAGAGACTAGGAGTATGCTGTCCTTGTTGACGCGATTTGAAATCAGGAGGGACATGAAGGTTGGTGTGTTTTCAGGCTTGGTGAAATAAGTGTTGCCAGGATAGAGGCCATTTTTTGCAAGATATATAGTGGTGTTGTTTATTACCTTGAGTTTGCTCATTATGTGGCCGGAAAGTGCCTGCCTCAGGCGTTTCCTTGTTTCTTCAATGTTTGTGGGGTCAAGAAGGACAAGTTCCGAGGTGTACCTGATTTTCTCATCTATCTTTGGTTCCTTGTGTTCCGAAAGCAGGATAAGGAGGTAACCACGGTGTTCCTCAAGGAAAATGGCCGCATCCTCCTTTTTCATGGAACCATCCAGGTAGTATATCAGGGAAGTGGGTTTTGTCTTTTCGAGCAAATTACTTGAAATCTTGTTCATGATTTGGTATTCTATACCCGTGGGAGCCATGATGTCCTTGAACAACTTCTCCTGCTTACCGCTCCCATCGTAAACTAATATCATAGCTGGTTAACTAAAGTTCTTCTTTATTTAATTTTTACTATTGTACGCTAAGTGTAAATTGTTCATTTCGCCGGCACAAACTCGATTTATTGCACTTCAGATATATCAAAACCTGACATATTGATATGATCTTGTACGTGGCTTGCACCCGGATTCGGAAATTCATATCCATGGCTGGCGAATTTATGATCCCAATCGGGTATCACCGGGCGCAATAGACTCTCTTTCTCTATGGTCTTACACGTTGTGCAACAAATTTAAGATTGTTTCAACAATCCTTTTGTCATGGTGAGAAAGAAGATTTCAGTCATAGGCGCAGGAAATGTTGGTGCCTCACTGGCCCAGTTCCTTGCACTGAAAGAACTTGGTGACGTATACCTTTTTGACGTGGTTGACGGTGTTCCTGAAGGGAAGGCACTGGACATTCTCGAGGGCCTCCCCCACTGGGGAGCGGACGTAAGCGTCAAAGGGTTCACAACCACTGACCCTGAAGCTTATAAGCACCTGGAAGGGTCTGATGTCATTGTTGTTACTGCCGGCCTTGCAAGGAAGCCAGGAATGACAAGGGACGACCTCCTCAGCAAGAACGTGGCGATCCTTACTTCAATCGGACAGAGTGTCAGGAAGTATTCTCCAAATTCAAGAATAGTCGTTGTGTCCAACCCAGCCGATGTCATGGCATACGCTTTCCAGAAGGCATCAGGCATCAAACCGGAATACATAATGGGACTGGGAGGTTCACTTGACAGTGCAAGATTCAGGACATTCCTTGCTGAAGAGCTTTCTGTTTCAGTTGACGACGTGAATGCTTTCGTTATTGGTGGTCATGGGGATGATATGGTGCCATTCATCAGGTACTCCAACGTAGCCGGCATCCCGATTACTTCACTGCTCTCAAAAGAGAAGATAGATGAGATCGTAAAGAGAACAAGGTTCGGGGGTGGAGAAATTGTAAACTATCTCAAGACAGGCAGCGCCTACTACGCACCCGGCATATCCATTACTGCAATGGTGGAATCCATCATAAAGAACAAGAGGAGGGTAATTCCATGCGCCGCGTACCTGACAGGTTCACACGCAAAACACTACGGAGCGGAGGGAATATTCATAGGTCTTCCAATCAAGATCGGAGAGAACGGCGTTGAGGAGATCTACGACATGGATTTCAACAGTGAAGAAAAAGCACTCTGGGACAAGACAGTCGAGTCTGTTCAGAGCAGCTGCAAGAAAGTGGATGAATTCATTAAATCATCCAACTAATTTTTTTTCAGGTATTCCTGGTAGAAATCAGGGTATCTCCTGTATTTTATTGGATCGCGTTTTCCCGCCTCTTTAAAGCCCTGAAGCCTCAGCATGCAGGAATCACATTCGCCGCACGCTTCATCTCCCCCTTCGTAGCAGGACGTTGTCAGTTCGTAAGGGACATTTAGCCCGGCTCCCATTCCAATGATCTCAGATTTCTTAAGGTACTGTAGTGGAACGTGTATCCTGAAACTGTCCTCCAAGCCCGATTTGGTACCTCTGTTCAATGCGGTTTCGAAAGCATTGAAAAACTCTGGCCTGCAGTCGGGGTATCCCGAATAATCTATTGCATTGGCACCAATGAATATGTGTCTGGTTCCTATGCTTTCGGCGTAGGAGGCAGCAATTGAAAGGAAAATTATGTTCCTGGACGGAACATAGGTATTGGGGATCTCATCACTTATTGCCCCCAGGTCGCGCTTTGCCACCTCACCATGGCCTGTCAGGGAACTTTTCGCTATATCTGTAAGATTGACGTTGGCAACGATCCTTTCCACTCCGAAATGCTTTGCAATGGCTGAAGACGAATCCATCTCTTTCTGGTGCCTCTGGCCATAGCTGAAGCTTATCACGTAGCACTCATATCCTCTTGATAGTGCGTACGCCAGGACAGTTGCAGAGTCAAGCCCCCCTGAGAGAAGGCATAACGCTTTCTCACTCGCCATTAAATTTCATCTCGTGGCAGGTGCATTGTCCCGGTCCTTCATAAACACAGACCTTGATTTTTCTAAGGTTCTTGTTTGGCTTAAGCTTCTCAACCATCTTGGCTGTTATGTAGTCGGCGAGCATCTCGCTTGATGTCATGACCCTTTCCAGCATGTATACGTCGCTCACAGGGAACCTGAATTCCTTGGCTCCGTATGTAACAGTGCAATGCCGGTGGTCACAAAGTACTCGGGTCAGGGGCGAGGTTTCCGGAAGAAGCACTTTATGGTCCATTACGTCAATTATTCCTCTGATGGCGCTTTTTACTATGCCATAATCAATGAGGATACCGTCCTTTGGTTCTCCATCCAGTTCCAGGCTTACCGTGTAGTCGTGGCCGTGAAGCCTTGAGCACTTCTCTATTGTGGGTATGAAGTGTGCAGCGGAGAAGCTTATGCGGTTGTAGAGACCGTCTATTTTCAACAGCATTGATTTTGGTATGAACACAGGAATTATAACTTTGCCATGCGAGTGCCTTGATTTGTCTGGAACAGTAAAAAGCAACAGGTAAAGCGGCATATTGCAATACGCACGACCAAGAGAAGGATGCCAGAAGTGACGCTTCAAATAAATACAACCTCGCAATAAAGAAGACTGACAAGAGGGCGGGTGGCCTAGTCAGGATATGGCAGCAGCCTCCTAAGCTGCAGGTCGGGGGTCCGAATCCCTCCCCGCCCGTATTTCTCTTATTCACTGGAGTCTCCGTGGTGATCCCATTGAACAACCTCACACTTCACGACGGGGAATCTGCTAAGAATAGAAAGAAAGGGGATTCGTTTCCAAAATCAAAAAATTGGGATTATGAGGTTGAAATATTTACAACAACATAGCCATAATAGCTCTGCGAAGGAGCTTGGATTCCAATGTTTAAATATATAGTTTGGCCAGCAGCGACAGTGGTTGACAGCGTTGGAGTTGTTGAACTAATGCTGAAGGGCGAATTTACTGTCGCGCCAGATATTGTTTGCGAAAACAACAAATTATTATTGGTTATGGAAATGTTTACTGTAAATGCGCTTCCAGAGGTCTCATCTCCAAGGGTAAAAGTGACTGAGTACAGGTATGGGTTACTACTAAAACTAACAGGTTGACCATTCAAGGTCACGTTCACTCCTTCTACCCATGAAATCCAAGAATTCGCGGAGGGAACATTGCTTTTGTACTGGAGTCCATCGTAGCTATAATAAACAGAGTTTATCGTGGTCCCATCCGCAAGCGAAATGTATATTTGACCACTGGCGGTTTGGCCCGCGGACACGGACACACTATCTAATGGATTAGTCACTGTTGAAATGTATCCACTAGAATCTGCTTGATATGTCCCTCCGCTAGTAACTATGTTGAACTCTGAAGGATTGACATTAATGCTTCCACTTCCGCTGTAAGTCAGGGCAACGTTAAGAATGTAAGCCGTTTTTGCAGTATGCCCAATCAAAACTTCGTCAGCATGATCCACAGTTACACTTTTAACTTGTACACTCAATTGGTTTGAGCTAGGTGGCAGTATTTCATAAATAAACACTGCTGCCACTGCGAGCACTATGACTATGATTGCAATATTACGACCCGTCTTCTTCTTTTTAATAGGTGCTTCCGGTCTTTCCATTTATTTTCAAAATCCTCCTTGAGAAACCTTTTAAATGGGTTTGACAACAATAAAATGTTTTATATTTAAATCTTAGCATATGCTTTTATTCGGACAATAATGCCTAACAATTCTCAGCAAGAATTATCGGGGACCAGCGACTTATGTAGTTTCCCGACAGGTTTATTCATTCTACTCTTCATTCCTGATAATACTCCCCGGATGAATATCGGGTGTAATGTCTCTCTATGAAGCCAGCCTATAACTCAATTTTCAGTATTTACGCCTCAATATTCGTGACCTCTTCAATTATTTAAACAAAGGTCGGTTTGATCTCACTGGCAAATAGGTATTATATTAAACAATAGGTGTAAGTATCGTGTATCGGCAAAGAATCTATCATGGAAAGGATGGCAGTGAAATTATAGTACGGCTGGCCACGCCTGAGGATTACGATGAAACCATAATCACGTACACCGAAGTTGCTGCCGAAAGAATATACATTAACACAGAAAGACCTAGGCCGGACATAAAGCAAGTATGGACAGAGAGATGGGTGAATAACGGGGACAAGATACTGTTTGCAATCGCACAGCTCGAGGACAAGATAGTTGGCGGAATAGTCCTCAATGTTTACTCAAATTCACCAAAGACGGATCATGTGAGGGAACAGGGAATGTGGATATTGAAGGATTACAGAGGAAATGGGGTTGGAAATGCCCTGATGGACTACACAATCCAGTGGGCCAAGGAAACAGAAACCGTGAGAAAGATAACTCTGGGAGTATGGAGCCCTAACCTAAAGGCATTATCACTTTACGCCCAGGTTGGCTTCCACATCGATGGCTGCCATGTCAACATGGCAAAGATAAATGGTTTATTTGTGGATGAAATTCTCATGAGCCTGGATCTATGACTCTTGGGCTGTCCCCTAAAAAGTGCAGAGAGAAATTCGCATTCAAGGGAAAATAGGGGAGTTTATTGCTCCATACGCGGTGCAAGCAGGAACGATCCCTTTATAACGTTCGGGGAAGTCTTGCTTTGCCCGAAATTGAATTCTATTGTCAACGGGTAGTCATCCTTGAAGCTGAGTTTCAACTCATCGGAAGAGGCAAGTGACTTGACAAGTTTAAGGAGGTACTCCAGTGGATATGAACTCTTGATGGGGGTATGACACTGGATTTCCTTGATCATGTCTTTTGTGAGAACCATTTCGGATTCTTCAGAGTCTGACGTTGACCTGGCCCTGAAATCTTCTGCAGTTAGTGAAAACCTGATAGAATCAGAAACATCTTCTGCGGCTTTGAGACCCCTTTCCAGCTCGGTTTTTCCCAGTACTACATAAAACTCGGAATTTATCTGCGGTATACGGGGTGTGGTGACTGTGCTGTTGTCAAGGAGTGAAATGCTTTTCACTATATTGTTGATCTCAAACTTCAGTTTCTCCTTCTCCTTGGCAAGGGAGACAAGATCACCGGTATTTGCCAGCCTTATAACTGATTTCAGCCTTTCCACGTCGAGGGCAATTTCCTCCTCGCCATCTGTCTGGAATTCTGAAAATACCTCTTTTGGGACATTTATACTGATCATGGCTACATGTGCCGGGTCAACGGCTAAGACAGATATGCCGCTGCTGTCAATCTTGAATTTTGCCTCTGTTACAACTGTATTCAGAAGATCTGCAATCTCTTTGAGGTTTTTAACGGATATTGTAAGTCGCAACATAATTTAACACCATACTATTCTACTAGAGCCTAAGATAATTGGATGGAAGATAATTAAGACTTTTCATCAACTGCCTCTTGCCCCATGTAAGTTTTAGAAACCGCTGTAAGATAAAATGCCCCAGTGTACACAGTCCATACCGACAGCAGAAATGCCTCCACAAACTCATACACTCCAAGGCCAAGCCCTGTGCTGAACAAATTGAAATCCTGCAGGATTCCAACAAGAATAAATGCCAGCCCAACAATCGAGCAGAAGTACCCTACTCCTCTTGAGTAGCCGGACTTCAGTGTTCTGCTTGAAGAAAAGATCACGATTGCGATCGGGAACACGATGAAGTAGATGAGGGCAAAAGTCAGGTGGTAAAGGCTGTAATGTTCATTGAATATACCAACAAGCCCCAGGGAAAGACCTGCTATGGCCAGCATGGCTGAAACGGCTCCGGTGGCGTAGTTCATCTTCCTAAGGGCTATGGCAAAGATAAGATTAGCTCCTGCTTCAACGAGGAGGCCGCCGTTGAAAAGAAACGAATAGGGGTGAACTCCAAGGTCACTGAGCGCATTGGTGTACCAAGAAAACCAGGGAGAAATAAACACATCAAGGATTGTGAACGAAATGGCAATTACCGGCCCTATTATGCCAAATACAAGTAGCATCCTGTATCTCGTTTCAACGTTTTCCGTATCCATCAAGGCAATACTATATAGTTCACTATAAATGTTTCACAGGCAGCAGCATGCTTATGAAAACACCGTGTTACCTCAAGGCACGCTATATATTCACGCTAAAGATTAAATTACAACGCAGACATCTCTTACTGTCTTATTACAAGACATAAGGTGAAAAAATGCCGGAAAATTTGGATCCATTCGACATAGCACTTGAACAGCTCAACAAGGCTGCGAAGGTTATGAAATTGGATGAGCAAGCACTCGCACTACTTAGTTCACCTGTTGCCGTTCTTCAGGTCAGCATACCTGTAAAGATGGACAACGGGGAGACTAAAGTATTCACGGGATTCAGAGTAAGGTATAACAACGCACGTGGTCCAGCGAAGGGTGGCATAAGGTTCCACCCCGAGGAGACTCTTTCCACAGTCAAGGCGCTTTCCGCCTGGATGACCTGGAAGACCGCAATAACAAACCTTCCACTTGGTGGAGGAAAGGGCGGAATAATCTGCAATCCAAAGTCCATGAGCACAGGTGAACTCGAACGCCTGAGCAGAGGCTATGTCAGGGCAGTCGCAGATTTTATCGGACCAGAAATTGATGTACCTGCACCGGATGTTTACACAACCCCTCAGATAATGGCCTGGATGATGGATGAATACGAGAAGATCGTGAGGAGATCAGCGCCTGGCGTCATAACCGGGAAGCCTCTCGAAAACTGGGGCTCACTTGGTAGAGGCGACGCCACTGCAAGAGGCGGAATGTACGTCCTCAGGGAGGCCGCGAAGACCGTCAATCTCGATCTTGGGAAATCAACTGCAGCCATACAGGGATTTGGAAACGCAGGTCAGTTCGCACTCAAGTTAATCACAGAAATGTTCAAGACAAAAGTTGTTGCCGTTTCAGACACAAAGGGCGGAATATACCTGGAGTCAGGAATAGATTTCAACAAGCTGCTTGATCACAAGAAGAAGACAGGCACGGTACAGAATTTCCCGGGAGCCAAGAATATCTCCAACGAGGATCTTCTGGAGCTGGGTGTTGACATACTTGTACCGGCTGCAATTGAAAATCAGCTTAGAGCTGACAACGCCGGAAAAGTCAAGGCAAAAGTCATACTGGAACTCGCCAACGGACCAACAACCCCGGATGCTGACGAAGTCTTCCACAAGAACAAGATACTGGTTCTTCCGGACTTCCTTTCAAATGCCGGTGGTGTGACCGTATCATACTTCGAGTGGGTGCAGAACAACGAAGGCTATTACTGGACAGAGGAAGAAGTTCACGAGAGACTTGACAGGAAGATGACAGAAGCAACACACGCAGTACTTGACGCATCAAAGTCCTACAACGTGGACCCAAGGACCGCAGCATACACTGTCTCTGTCAAGAGAGTAGCAGACTCGATGAAATATAGAGGATGGTACTAACCACCTCAAAAATTTTTATTTTACCTGTTGTTACCGAATAACATTCCATTCTAAAGCGGGCGTAGTGTAGGGGTTATCACAGGAGCTTCCCAAGCTCTTGACCCGGGTTCAAATCCCGGCGTCCGCATCCTGCATTTTAGGACAAATGTACGGTGTGACAATTTTAGGAAAAGCACACTCCTGTGACGGTAAACTGCAAGTAACACCCAGCCTGTGTCTTCTATTTTCCAAGCTCTTCTTTCACATCATCATTGAAGAGTTCATACATCAATTCGTCCACGAATCCTTTCCCCGGGATGTAGATGTGTGAATGGTATCGACCAGCCTTCTGGAATCCCAACTTTTCCAGAATGCGATGGGATCCCTCGTTTGGTTCAAAAACAGAAGTGTAAAGTTTCCTCAGGTTTAGCTCATTAAAGGCATACTTAATGAGTAATTTCACCGCTTCCGTCGTGATACCTTTTCCCCAGTATTTCTTGCTCAGGAAGTACCCTATGAAGGAGTTCCTGTTCTTGAAATGCAAATCAACAAGGAACACAGCGCCAATTATCTCATCCGTACCATCCAGGCAAATGCCAAAGGCCCGTTCACTGTCGCTGTTCTTTCTCAGTGAATCATACCATTCAAATTCATTCTCAAGATAGTGAATTCTCCATCTCGCATTCAGAAACCTGTTCACATCAATATCTGTCAGCATCTTCCAGAGTGCAGGAACATCTTCCCTATTCAGGATCGAAAGTCCAACCTTTCCTGTTCTGGCAATAAATGCTCTTTCCACACTTCTTTTACGTCTTTGTTGGTATAAATATTGCCATCATTATTTTATATGCAAATTTGTGAACGAATTGTTTTGTGATGAGAACCAGATACTTACATCGTTTTTATAAAAATGAATTGGAGATATGATTTGGCAATTTCACTCCGTTATGACATCTTTCGCTCTTGCTTTGGACCACGTTTCCGCAGACAGGGCAAGCCCCGCAATCAGCAGGATGTTCGCCAGAACCATGTTCAGGAACCAGCCGTTTGCCAGCCCGAAGGAATCCCTCGACAGGAGAATGAAAGTTGGTGCAAACCCGCCGACGATTGCCCCTGCGTTGTATGTGAAGCCAACGGCAGTCGATCTGTACCTCTTGCTGAATTTCTCAGCGAGGAAAGAAGGCAGGGTTGAGAATATCATGGCTTCAAGGAACGCCTGCAGGCTGAATACAACATAGAGCGTTGTAATGTCCGTTTTCACACCGTAGACAGTAAGGGGGTAGAGAGCCGCGAGAAAAACCACGGAATAAATGATCATTGCAAGCCTGCGCCCCGGTATCCTGTTTGACAGGAAACCGCCGATCCAGACTCCCAGAAGGGAAATCAGGTTGACTATTACAAGTATGGAACCGCTTGAAGTGGCGGGTATGTTGTTAATCTTTGATCCCATAAGGATGGGGTAAAATCCAAATGTTCCGGAATTGATGAAAAGGAGACCCGTGGTAACCATTATTGCAAAAATGACTGGCAACGGGTTTTCAACAATCATCTTCACTATGGGTGTGCGAACAAGTTCCTGCTTTTCAACCATCTCCTTGAAAACAGGGGATTCTTTTGCTCCAAGTCTCGATACGATTGCAATGATTCCGGGAATAAGTGTTGTATAGAATATTATCCTCCATGCGAAAGTAATGAATCCATCATAGGTGTAGTAGAGACCAATTATGGCAAAGACGCCAGCTGCAACAAAGTACCCTGTACCGTAACCACTCTGCACAAAGGCGCCGATCACGCCTCTCTTCTCGGCTGGGACAGTCTCTGCGTAAAGTGCCGTGCCACCGCCGTATTCGGCTCCGGCAAAAAGCCCGATCAGGAAGAGGAGAATGTAGAGGAGAATCAGGGCAGCGTATCCAACATTCTGGTAGGTCGGCAGAAAACCAATAAGAAAACTGAAAACAGAGAAGCCCACAACGGTCACCATGAGCATGTTTCTTCTGCCAATCTTGTCTCCCAGATAGTTGCCGAACACAAGCGAACCAATTGATCTTGCGATGGACCCCACCGCAAAACCTGCAACAACGTATATCAGTGAGTTAGCGAAACTGGAGGGAAAGAAAACAACTGCTATATAACTCGCCATTAGCAGATAGGCAATACTCACGTAACCATCCATTAGCCATCCTGACCAGGAAGCTATTATGCTTGTCCACTGCTGACCATTCAGGCCGTAAAGCTTCATCGAACTTTAATGATCAAGGTATTTATGCTTTTTATGGAAAGATTGGCATTTTGCCGATCAAAACAACCACTCCTCATAAAATGAGGGTTTCTCCAGCAACTTGGAATTGCCTTCTTCACCTCACTTATTACAGATAACTTCATCATCAGGACATTCTACTTTCCTGCGATACCGTCCATTATGAGAAGGAGGTCCAAAAGGAAAAGGGACGACGTCAGCTGACCATTCTCTTCAGGTCCTGCAGAATAATTTCGGCCTCTTCAAGGCCAACGGAAAGCCTGAACGTTCCATCACCAACTCCCAGTGCATCTTTTTCATCTTTTGTCAGTGATCTGTGAGACATTGTGCTGGGATGGGAGATCGTGGCGTTCACGCCTCCAAGCGTGTTTGCGGGAGCAATGACTTTCAGTTTTTTCATTGCGGCCATGGGGTTGGCCGCCCCTTCCATATCAAATGTTACAACACCGCCAAAACCTTTGAGCATCCTCCTGGCGATTTCCGCATCGGGATGGTCGGGAAACCCCGGGTATCTCACATTAGTGAATGCGTCCTGTGCAGACAGTGACTGGGCCACCTCTTTCGTGGTCGAGTTTATCTGTGCCATTCTTGTATGGAGTGTCTTTATCCCCCTCAGTGTGAGAAAGGCCGTGTTAGGATCCATGGTGGTTCCCAGGGTTCTCCTGAAATTGTCCACTTTTTCAATGAGTTCCTTCTTTCCTGATGCCGAGCCTCCAATTGTGTCGTTATGTCCCGAAATGAACTTCGAAAGGCTCTGGATGACTATGTCGGCTCCGTGATCTGCAGCTCTCTGGTTGATTGGGGTGGCAAAAGTCCCATCGACGATAAAGATGCCATTACTGGAATGCACCTTCTCTGCAATAGCATCCAGATCGTACACCCGAAGTATGGGGTTGGTAATGCTTTCAAGGAATACAATGTCAGCTTCACCAGCTCTTTCCAGAAAGGCCTCGTTTCCAAGTTCGGGAACTATAACTTCATTCCCCCATGATCTGAGGAACTGCGTGACGAGCTTGTAGCTCCTTGCAAAGCTGTCCTTGTGGATCATGATTTTGGAGCCCGGTTTCGAAAGTGCAAGAAGGGTTGTGGAAATAGCGCCCATCCCGGAAGAAAACACCGTTGCCGCTTCAGTGTTCTCAAGGATCCGGATCACGCGGCCCAATTCCTCCACTGTGGGGTTGGATTCCCTGGAGTACCTGTATCTTTCTCCTTCTGGCATTAGATATGCGCTTGTCTGGTGTATGGGGAAAGAAAGGCTGCCCGTGACAGGGTCAATTGTCTCTCTAACTGGTAGATGAGGTTTCTCTGACATTTGCACCACCTGCTACTGAAGACACGGCCACTGAACAGTCATGGCCATATCCTGAGATAATCTTTCTCGAACCATCTATTATTGCCCGGGAATCGGTTTCCTGATCAACAACCGCAAGAACACTTGGCCCTGCGCCACTTAGGCACACGCCAACCGCATTGCTTTCCAGCATGAGTTTCTTGACCGCCTTGAAGAATGGATAGAGTGGCATCCTTGCCTTTTCTACTATGTCATCATTCATGCCTTCCCTGATCATGTCCCGGTCTCCCGTGATCAGGCCTGATACCAGTGCGGAAGCGTATCTGACTCCCTGAATGTGATCGTGAAGGGTAACATTGTTTGGAACAAGCTCTCTTGAGGTCTTAGTCTTGGACTGGATCACCATATCCGGCACAACTGTAAGAAATTCCAGATCGCCCTTGACGGTTATTTTTCTTACCTTCACCGGGTCAACCGATTCCACCAGGACAAGTCCACCGTAAAGGCTGGCCGCAACATTGTCCGCGTGAGGTGTTCCCGACGACGCTGCCTCTCCCAGCATGGCGTACTTCACCTTCTCATCCATTTTAAGATTCAAATCCAGCAACGCATCAATAGCGTGCACTGCAGCAGCAGCGGAGGCACCACTGCTTCCGAGCCCCAGTCCGGTGGGTACGCCGCTGTCTATTGTCAGAACGAACTTGTCGGATATGTGCAATGACTTGAGAAGTTCCGTAACTGCAAGCCCTGCAGTGTTTTCATAGGGACTGGAAGGCAGGCCTTTGACCTCCAGCTTGACAGCATCGGAAAAGTTCTCATTTGTTTCGGAAACAGTGACCGTATTGTAGAAGGCGTTGTGCGCAATCCCCAGTGTATCATATCCGGGTCCCAGGTTTGCAGAAGAAGAGTACGCAATTGCCGAGACTTTGTTCATTTAAGTGGAAAAAGGATTAATTGATAATAATATTGTCTAATATTCAATTACTCAAGAGAATCAATTACATAATGCCAGGAAATTGTTATCATGTTGATCAAGTTGGCATTTTGCTTCTTTCAAGTCCAGCAAATGTTAGCAGTTAGGTTTATGAAAAGCTCTGCTATTTTTCCCGGATGATAATAGCTGTACCAGTTTCGGGAAACATGCCTTCAGGCCCCGGCGAGGCCCGGGATGTTCTAATGATAGACACGAGCACAGGTAAGGAGTTGGAGAGATACGAAAATCCGGCACTCACGGCAACATCTGCAAGGGGGATTGTCATGCTGCGTTCTGTGATTGACAGGAAGGCGGACGCTCTCGTTGTGAGTGGGATTGGGGAACACGCAATGACTTACGCAAAGGGCAGAATAACCATCCTCAACGGTGCAGGCAGAACCCTGGGAGATATCGTAAAGGCAGTGTCAGAAAACAGCCTTCCTGAAATTTCAGAAGCAACACACTCAGGCCACCACCATTAGGGTGGCAGAACCCTCATTCAAATAGCTTCGCTGCAAGGAAGAAAGAGTGGAATCCATCCTCCATCCTGAACGCATTTTTCTCAAATCCTTCCACGACAAATCCGTTTTTCAGGAGAACCCTCAGCGAAGGCAGGTTACAGTCAAGCACTTTTGCATAAAGCCGGACTAGATCCAGCTCCTCTCTGGAGAACTTCAACATCAGTGAAAGCGCTTCAGAGGCATACCCATTGTTCCAGAATTCTCTGCCTATCCAGTAACCAATCTGGGCATTCAGATCGATCCTGTTTATATCTTTCAAGCCAATGGCGCCAGCCAGCTTCTCCCCGGCAAAGACAAGAAAATCGATCGCGAAATATGAGGCACCGTCCTCCCTGTTCATGTCAAAGAAATCCCTGGCACTTTCCACAGTATAGGGGTGTGGAAACGTGTGGGCCGCCAGCTTTTCAAAAATTTCCCTGTCATTTGCCAGTCTGGCCAATTCTGGCGCGTGTTTCATGTCCAGATCGTTAGAGAGTGTTACCTTTTCTCCTTTCAGGCTGTAGATCTGCATTCTGGCCTTTTATCTCCTGTACCATATGTTAAACTTTCCTTTCAGAGGAAACGCTGTCCCGCCCGGGAACGTTCCAGATATGTAAACTTTGGAAACGGTTTAGTGGATAAAGCAGCAAAATGCTACATTACCTAAATATTGACAGTGGAGATAGAGGAGATAACTTTTATGGAATACCGCTACAATTTCAGGAACCTTGATCGAAGGCTTTGGATTCTGAGCATAGTAAGGTTTGTGAGAGCATTTGGACGGGGATCAACATTTGTGTTCCTGCCGCTGGTTCTGATTGGCGTATTCCACCTGAGCTTCATTGTCACCGGTCTATTGCTTGGATTTGCGACAGTGATAATGGCAACGGTACAGTATTTTGCAGGAATGTGGACCGACAGGATCGGCAGAAGGAGCATCCTCGTTTATTCCCAGATACCGGGCATATTTGCATATCTCCTCATATTCTATGCGGTTTCTGATCCAGTCTACGCAGCTCTGGCAGTCGGGGCCTGGTATGCAACCATTGTCATTGCTGCCATACAGTATCCTGCTGTCCAGGCATCCGTTGCAGACATGACTTCTGTCAGCGACCGGCTCTCCGGGTTTACTGCAATCAGGCTCATGGCAAATCTCGGCATAGCTGTGGGGCCGCTTGTAGGCGCCTACCTCGCCGCATATGGCCTGCAGTACATCTTCCTCATTGCAAGCATTGCCACGGTGTTCGAGGTAGTGATGCTCTACCGGCTGATGAACGAGACATACGTTCCATCCGGGAAGCAAGAAACCAGGCTGAACACCTTGAAGGAAGCGTACCGTGCTGACAGGTTCTTCATCCTTTTCATCATAATCGGAATTCTCCTTGCATTCTTCACAAGGCAAAGAGGTACGTCTCTGACCGTCTACACTGTCGTTCTGGAAAACCTGCCTTTCCTGTATCTGGGGTATATATGGGCCTTGAACGGCCTCCTTGTCGTGGTTCTGCAACTTCCTGCCCTCAAGGTTATGACGAAATGGGGAAACCCGATGTTCTGGAGAGGTGTAGGTGTGGTGTTCTATGCCCTTTCGTTCACCATTTTGTCAATGGCTCCAACGCTTGGTGTTCTACTGCTGTCCATGACAATTTCAACAATCGGGGAAGATTTTGTGTCTCCAACGACACAGGCAATAGTCACAACAATCGCACCCGACCATCTGCGTGGCTCCTACATCGGCATCTACAACCTTTTCGTAAGCTCCGGCTCTTTTTCAGGCGCACTCATTGGCCTCTGGCTGCTGTACGTTCTCAGAAGCTTCAGTGCCGAATACTGGAATTACATAGCCGTAGGAACACTTGCTGTTGCCTTCATGTTCATAGCACTGACAGCGGCATTCAGGAAGAGATTTTCAGCAATCAGTGTCAGGGAAGTCAAGATATCTGAAGCAAGGGCATAACACTGAAGATTCAGCGGCCCTTCACACTTTTCTTCCCCGAACTCTCAATATACTCTTTGCACAGATCAGGAAACAGGCATTTCTCGCAGCCGGATCTGAAACACCGCCTCCCTACCCTCACGAGGAAGGACTCCATCATGCCGTATGATACCCCCAGCTCCCTGCTCAATGAAAGTGGGTCTATCTTCAGCATCACAGAAGTCTTTCTCACGAGGTCGGATGGATATGGTCTTGCCTTGTCCCAGATGCCGACCATCTCTCTCAGAAATATGCCGACTGTTACGTCTCCTATGCCCTTTGCAAGAGCTTTCAGATCCGATATAAGGGCCTCTGAATCTGCGGCGTTTCTGTGGATTTCCCCCAGGGTTCCCAAACTCACTACGTTCTCCGACATCTCAATCAGTTTTGTCGCAGTCTTGAAGTCATATCTGGTGTATCCGCCGGCATCAAGGACTCCAACCAGTCCCTGCCACCCCTTCGCTATGATTGCCAGTGGGCTGAGAAGTCCTTCAATCTTGAACAGGTAAAAGGTCTTTACCGCAATTGACTCGGTAATTCTTGCACCGAACAGCACGGCCAGGAGAAACCAAGGGAACGGGTCAGCGTTCAGATCAATCCTGAATTTTTCCGGGTAGGAAACACCCATGGATTCCACCAGGCCTCTCGAGATCACACTGGAAATAAGGGGGATGGAGTTGATAGCTTTTCAGCATGCCTGAGAACTTGCTTTGGAGCCATGGAACGTATGCCTCTTTGACAGTCTGGAAGGTTCGCCCATCCTCATGAGGTTTAAACCCCATGGCCATTACCAAGTCCGCGCTTCAGCATTCGGGAATACTGTTTTCCTTATCCGTAAATTATAGCTACTGGCGTGTATGCAATTATCAGTTTTGCCTTTCCTCCCAGGGAAAGGCAGTACATTCGTGATTCGTCTTCAGGAATATATACCCAGAATCCTTTCCTTTTCCCCCTTCATAATGTATTTCAGATCGTGTTTACTGCTCTTTCCGTGAGAAATTAAAATGAGGGAATGCGTAAGTCATGGAGCAGCAAAATGCCATGTCCATTGATGGTGGGGTTTTCTTCAGGGTTTACCCGGGGAAGGTTGAAGAGCATCCCATCCGGGTACTGGATGAGGGAGAGGATACGCATGCTCTTCAACGAGGATGGATTACCTCAAGATCCGAAATCGCGTGTCCCCGACCAGATATTCATTCACATCTGGCTATAGACATTATACAAGTTCCGAAAGTATTAATATTCGATATCGAATTCGATATCGAAATAAAGGGAGTTTTGCAAAGAAATGGATGAAAAGGGAAATCAGGTCAAACAGAAGGATGAGTTTGGGCCCATATTCTCGCGACTTTATTCGGTATTCGCTTCCCGGTCGGGCAAGCACAGGGCAGTATACACCAGGATAGCGGATGATATCACAGCCCTGAATCCCTCTTCAGTTCTGGAAATCGGGTGCGGTCCCGGGATAACCTCAGCGATGATTGCAGAAAAGATTCCATCGGCAAAGATCGTCTGCATAGACCCCTCATCCACAATGGTCAAGATCGCAAGGAAAAGGTTCCAGAAGATGTCGGTTGAGAAAAATGTAAGCTGCACAATTGGAGACAGTGAAGCCACTGGTCTTACGGGAGCGTTTGATGTTATATTCACATCCCTTTCATTCCATCACTGGAAGAACGGGATCCAGGACGTAGAAAGGCTCATCGTTAACCACATGCCACGCGGGGAATTTGTCATATACGAGAACCTCGTGAGCAAAAGCACTAAAAACGGTAAGCCTGTGCACAGCCATGGGATAACCATGGATTTTGTTGACGAGGTTGAGATACCAGGTGTACTCAAATCGTATGAAATTAAGGGTGAACTCATAGCATTGAAATTCAGCAACACCTCAACTATTGGGGCAGAGACATGCCTGCAACCTTGAAGGCAGGTTTACACCATGGTCTTTTTTCCCATCCCTGGATGGGACCATTATAGGCTTATTTCACAATGGCACCAGCACGCATTTGCCAGCGTAAATGATCATCCGGGAAACGAATGGCAGCGGAAAAACAGCGTGATGATGCCCGTGCAATGAAACAAATTCCCATTGCAAAGGTTATCATATTATGGTACGGTTGTCAATAATGGGATTGAGCAAGCGTGACATCACGCGAAAGAAGAAGAGTCTGGAAGATAAACTGCAGGAACTTGAGGCAAAGGCAAAGAAGAATCCTTTGAACAAGGGGCTTCAGGAAGAGATAAAGGACCTGAAGAAGAAGATGGAAAAGCTTTGATACAGGCTATCTTTCAAGAGTCAAAGACACCAGTGGACTTTTTCATTCTACAACATCCTCCATAAGCTCCAGATATGGACTCTCGGTTGAGAGTCGTATTTTTGCATTGAGGGGTATGAGCATCTGCTCATCCCCATGGCCAAAGGGCAGCCCGTATAGTGAAGGGACTTTCAGTTGGTTTATGTAAAGCTGGACCACATCTTCAATGAACGGCATTGGTTCCTCAATTTCCGAGATGGCTTTGAAATCACCAAAAACAAACCCGACAAATTTGTCGAGCATTCCCGCAAGCTTCATGGTGAAGAAGTATCTGTCGATGTCACCACTGGTTACACCCGTATCCTCGATGAAGAGTATCTTGCCTTCAGAACTTGGCATGTACTGTGTTCCCACAAGGGATGCTGCAACCGATATATTGGTGCCCTGGCTAACCCCTTCAACCTTGCCGGATACAATGTACTTGATGACCTTGTCAAGATAGCCGCTTATGTCTCTGGACTGTCCGGAATAGATATCCATGAAGTTTTTGAAAGATGGTTTCCTGATTTCATCCGGATCGGATCCCGGCATGGGCCCGTGGAAAGTGACAAGGTTCGAGAATTTGTTCATCGCCAGGTGCAAGGCAGTTATGTCACTGTATCCGACGAAAATCTTCGGGTGATCCCTTATGAGATCGTAATCAAGGAGTGGAAGAATGTGTATGGATCCATATCCTCCTCTTGCACAGAAAACAGCTTTGACAGAATCGTCCTGAAATGCAGTCATCAGTTCCTCAGCCCTGTCAACATCCGATGCGGCAAGGGCGTTTCTCTGCACAAGTTTCCTTATGTTCCTGCCCAGTGAAATATTGTATCCCCAGTTTCTTAGTCTCGATATGCCCTTGGAAAGGTTGTTCATATCCGGAGCGCTTGCCGGGGCAATTATTCTAATCTCATCTCCCGGTTTCAAAGCCGGGGCTTTGACTGAATCTGTCATGCTTGCTTTCCTCCACACATGAACCCGGGCGTTCATAAGAATTCATTGAGTCCAATTCAAATATTTTTCACTTTTCATGTAAATCTGCAGGAGACTGTTTCTTATGTGATCTCACGGATTCAAACCGGGTATCCGGAAGGGTTGCAGTTTATTTCAGGCTATCTGGACGGGTTTCCGCAGGGATTGAATCTCCTTCACGACTTCATCGGAAGTCAGGACTCCAGCCTGGTACCAGAATTTGGCATAGGCAAGAGCACATGCGTGATCCATTCCCATCTTGCCATCCACATCGTCGAATGAAGCCGTGCAGTCACTTATGAGGACAGGCCTGAAACCTCTGAACCACGCATCTGCAGCGGTGTACTTGACGCCACCGTTTGTGTGAAGGCCGGCAATGTAAAGTTCATCACCGGGCCTTATCCCTAGAGCATTAAGCAGGACGTACAGGGCAGTTGGCTGTCCACCACTGTCTGTGAACCCGCTGTACGTCCCTTTTTCAACTTCAAAAAGCAGGTTTCCATTCGTGTGGATGTTGTTTAGGTCCCAGAGTTTACAGCGTCTTTCCAGTGTTATCAGGCCTTCATGCAGCAAGCCATCTGCAATGTTTGACCCATTGGGGTTCTTCATTGAATGTTCCCCCACTTCTTCAATTCATAATCCGCGATGATGGATCGTGGTGCCACCATATCGTACGCTTCTCGCATGAGGATCTCCATGGATGTGAGGATGTCCCAGTCCTGTTCATTGTGAATGGCAGAAGTGCTTTTTCCTTGCCACTGGAAAATGAGTGAGTGAGATCTGGCTAGAATAATGCAACATCACACAGCATTAATCAATATTTCCCGTTAACTGTTAGAGCCCTTTGAAATATCGCCCATGTGGTCGGGCATGTACATCTTCCACGCTATGTCGCATCTAATCGAATTCTCCGGGGCACACGTTAATACGATTGCTGTTTTCTTTGAAATCCTGTGGATACGGCAAAAAAATCACTTGAGAGGTACCATAAGGATCAGTTCCTTCCGGCTCCTGTAGAATTCAACAGAGAATCTGTCCTCGTCAATGTTTCCTTTGTTTTTCCTTCTCATGGACTGAAACAGTTCTGGCAGCCCTTCGATCTTTCCTCCATCCCATTTCTTCTCCCAATTGTCCAGTTTGTCCCTCTCATAGATACCCCGGGGGATTGTATCTCTGAAGAAGTTATTCTTTTCCGGTTCATCCCCCTCTTCGATCTGCGTGCAGCTCAGATAAGTCTCAACGCCGTTTTCGATCTTGAACAGGCCATAAAATTTCCTGCCTTTAAGTGAACTGAGCGCACTTTCCAGCTTGTCAAACGTAACCCCTGCGGTCATCGGGCCTTCAGGTGATTTAAGGCACATCAATTTAATGTCCTCATTGAGTTCGTATCTCATCCTGGTGGATTCCGCTGACTATACTTATGAATTGCTTATCTGCCGGTAATTGAGCAAATGGTGCAGTAAACTTCACATCAAGGCATTCATCAGCAGTTTTGCATAAAGCAAAATCTTTTTCACGTCATGGCCCGTTTCCTCTTTATTGAGGTTACCAGTTGCAATTGGGGGATATGGAATAAGCGCAATTCTATTGGTCGCAGCAGTCTACAACGTGTCCATGGGGAGGATACTCAGAAACCAAAGCCTCACGCTTGATGCTTGGTACTGGTTGGGAGCTGGATTGGCTGCTTTGGTCATAACACCTCTTTTGATTGCCCTGTTAGCTGAAAAGTAGAGGTGCATTTGCAAGAATGTGCTTCATCTGGGCGGGGTTACATTCTTCCTTTCAAGAACGGGATGGAAGGATCGCATTTAGAAGTCTACAGAAAATGTGTGTGTCCAGTAGATGGAGGCAGATAAACACCTCTTAAGAATACGGGTGTTGAGGCCTATTTAGTTCCCCCACATTCACTTTAGATACACCAGAAGGCTATGTGGCGGTCTGCAAATCCCATAATGGGCATTTACTCCCAATGCATCTGATTATTGTGCGTCAAATATTTATTTGTCTATCTCTTTATTTTAATTGGAGAATTCATTAAGATGAAACACAGGGCTTTCACAAATGCTTTTCCCTCAATTTTTCTGGTTCTTCTCATGTTAGTTCCTGTGGTACAGATACATTCTTCGGCTGCCCAAACGTTTCAAGATGCAGGATTCATTTTCAAAGGTAACAGGACTGGTAATTACTCGCTTACATATGCTGAAAAAACACTATCCCCCTATAACAACACTCTGGTAAACGGCACTGGTACACCTATTTACACTGGCTCAGCTCCAATGGACATGGTCTACGATCCCATCAGTTCGTTCCTGTATGTCACCACCTGGAAGCTTAATGGGATAACAAATGTCGGTGGCATGATAGTGATCAACACTTCGTCAGGTATGCCTGTTACGACAGTAAATGTTGGAAATCACCCCTGGATGGAGGTGTTTGATCCACAGAACAGGAATATCTACATTTCAAGCACTTTTGATTCGGTCGTGGTAGTGAACAGTTCCACCAATCAGGTAACTGGCAGATTCAATTCAGGTACCTATTTCTCAGATATGGTATACGATTCAGCGAATAACCTGATCTATGCCACCAATGCGTATTCAGACAATGTTACAATCATAGACCCTTCTTCCAACAACGTTTCCGGCCAGATCAACCTTGGCAGCAGCTCCTCATCAATCGTGTATGACCCCAACAACAATTACCTTTATGTAAGCCACTCTGCAACCAGGCACAATAATACAACCCTGTTAAAGAGCGGAGTATTTCTTATTGACCCGTCCACAGCCGGGATAGTCTCATCCATCGCCGGTGTGAGTGGAGGACAACTTGTCCTCGGTGCAAATTCTAATACTCTGTATTGTTCAAACTACGGAACAGGAAATATAACGGTAATCAATACGCAGAAGAATGCCGTTGAAGACACGGTTAAAACCTATTCCTCTGACGGGGGATCCGGAGGAACTGTATTCGACCCTGCAAATCACAATTTGTATTTTACGGGCTGGAACGTAACGACCCAAAATACCATTCTGGTCATTGACACAACAAACTATGGAATAGTCAAGTCAATTCACTCAATACCGCCTGCCTATGGCCTCATTTATGTTCCTTCAACCCGGGCAATGTATCCTATCTTTGCCCTATTGTATCACTACAGTTCAATTGAAAGCTTTTCAAGGACGTATTTCTGCTCCTTTGTCAGCTCTACCGGTGCATGTGAGCCATTGCTGTAGACAACCTCCTTTATTCCCGAAA
>OFHI01000011.1_pt1 | contig 49892 bp, 48 predicted proteins | sample 1522021 | NCBI WGS metagenome assembly OFHI01 (sample SAMEA2464839, study PRJEB22497) | soil metagenome | biome: Grassland; feature: Farmland; material: Clay | place: Australia | collected 2013-02-01 | depth 1.4 m | reverse complement strand
GAAAATGGTTCCAGACAAACCTGCAGCTACCGAAATGCTTCGCAAGCATGATCCGTTGATCAGCTTTCGGGTACAATCGATATCTATAGGCTGTCAGCATTGCAATTATAAAATTCTCTCATTTAATATAAAGTTGTTTTTCCCACTAAATGTAGCGCCTCGCTTCCATCCCCTCCCTTTCGGAAGGGGCTTTCACGCTCGGCTATTGGTAAATTTGGAATTGATATTTAAGCTGACATCATGTGCGATCAGTCCTTTCCGGGGGTGGATGCCGGCAGGGTGATGTCTTTCCTCCTCACAAGCGGCGTGAAGATCAGCGAGAGTATGAGTGTTGCAAATATTGCAAGCGAATAGAGTGAACTGTCAATGAAGCCCCCATTGAAAGCCACTGAAGCAATGATTATTCCAACAGAGCCCCTGGAGCCAAGTACCCCGCTGGTGGTTCTCCCCTTGACTCCTGAAAGGTACTTTCCGGAAAGATAGTAGTTGAGCAGTCCACCAATACAGGCACTTAGTATTATGAGCACTGAGAGCTGGACAAGCACATTTGCCTGGGGCAACACTATCTCAACCCCTGCAATGCTGAAGAAGATGGGTATGAAGAAGCTGTCATTGAGACGGTTCAGAGTGCTGGTAAGCATGTTGTGCAGTTCCTCACCCACAACAACCTCGCTGATCACTATGCCCGCAAAGAAGGCGCCAAGCACGAAGGTAACTCCAATGAGCTCAAGAATGCTTGAAATGACAAGACCCGAAACAATTATCATTCCAAAAAAGACCTTCTCTCCACGTTCCCTGGCATGAAGCTTTTCAAAAAGGCCGACCACAAGGGTTGAATGCTTCCTGATTTCATAGTCTGCAACGAAAAGAAAAACAAGGAACGCAAGGATGCCTGCCAGATCAAAGTAGACCTTGTCCGGGCTGATTATGGCGGACAGGGCTCCAAACGCGGCTATGTCCGTGATGATAACACTTGCCAGAAAAACGTGGCCTGCCTGTAGTTTTAGCAGCTTGAAGCTCTTGAGGAGAACCGAAACTATTGAAATAGACGGAACAGCAACCGCCATAGAAACTATGGCTGCCTCAGGTTCCCCCAGTCCCAGAAAAAAATGGGAAACAATGATCATGGCAATGAGGGGAACAATAAAGCTGGTGAGCGTGAACAGCATTCCAAGCCTGTAATTTTCCCTGAGTGTCTCGGTTGTTACTTCAATGCCTATGAGGAGGACAAGGAAGAACAGGGCTATCTCCGAAAGACCTGCGAAAACCGCATTCATAGTCACTATCCCAAGAACGGCAGGTCCCAGTATGAGTCCTGTGAGAAGTTCTCCTACAATGGCAGGGAGGTTGAAATATTCGAAAGTTTCGCCCAGGATGAGGGCCATGAAGAGAAGCAGAAATATGGAGAGGATCAGTGTCATTCAGTGGAACTAGCACCAATTGGGTTAAATATATTTTCAGTTACTGCTTTTAGCCAACCGGGCATCTGGCAATGAGTTTATATCCCAATTGCAGCAGTTTCGTCCGCAATATGCGCGTCCTCTGCCATATCCTGCCGGCAGAGGACTTTACAGGCATTGCAGGAACCTGGCCTGTGCAACACATGAAGTAGCAAAATCTAAGTATTCTCTGGTAAATTATAGGCATCATGCAGTGGGTGATGAGCTGCAGCAAGTGCCAGGCAACCTTCGAAGTGGAGGTTGGCCTCTCGGCGATCTTCAGGAGAAGTAGCCAGTCTGGAACCAAATCACCATGCCCAAAATGCGGAAACACTTCCTTTAACAGGATCGTTGAAGCGAAGGGAAGAGGGGGCAGAGAAAGGCATTTCTAGGCATCTGTTGGAGCAATGCGTCCCGCTCTCCCGCGAATTGATGGAAGCACATTCTTGGCGGGATCATGGTCTTAGAAAAATGGCTCTTCTCAACATTCAGTGGGTTGTTCATCTCCCATTCCTGATCTATGGATGTGGATGGATTCAGTCCTGAACACATTCCTTCCTGTATCCATGATGACATGTTTCTTCATGAACACAGAAAATATGGATTTCCATTCCTCAGGAAAATGAGGGAATGGACGTGGACTCGGTGAAGTAAGGATTGGGCAGAGAACTATCGCATCTGGAATGTTCAACTCATGAATTTATCCAAACTAAGTTGAGGAGAACCAGAAAAATTAATTAATTTTCACTCCCTATCTTAGGATGCATTACATAGTTATTACCGGAGGCGTAATTTCGGGACTTGGTAAGGGCACAATCACCTCCAGTCTTGGCTATCTTCTTAAATCCCACGGGTACAACGTAACGGCACTCAAAATTGATCCGTACCTTAATTATGACGCAGGCACCATGAATCCATACCAGCACGGTGAAGTTTTCGTCCTTGATGACGGGAGCGAGGTGGATCTTGATCTCGGGAATTACGAAAGGTTTCTCGACGTCGATCTGACCGGCAACAACAACATAACGACAGGAAAAGTTTACAAAGAGGTCATTGAAAAAGAGAGGAGGGGAGAGTATCTTGGAAGCACAGTGCAGATTATCCCTCACATAACCAATGAGATAAAGCGGAGAATAAGGCTTGTTGCGAACAAGGGTGACATCGACGTGGTTCTAATAGAAGTGGGCGGAACAGTGGGAGATATTGAATCCATGCCGTTCCTGGAGGCGGTCCGCCAGCTTAACCATGAGGAAGGGAAGGGAAGCTTCCTCTTCGGGCACGTTACCCTGATTCCAGAACTCGGGGAAGTTGGAGAGCAGAAAACAAAGCCCACACAGCACAGCGTGAGGGACCTGAGAGAGATAGGCATAACACCAGACATACTGTTTTGCAGGTCAAAGAAACCCCTGACACTGGAGACAAAGAAGCGGATTTCCCTGTTCACGGATGTTGCCCTGGACGGGATCGTGAGCGTGAACGACGTTCCAAACGTGTACCTGGTGCCCGATGCAATGGAAAAGCAGGGAATAGTCCAGTTTGTTACCGAGAAGCTTTCCCTTCCCAAGAGGTCTTTCCATGATGACTGGGCTGCATACAAAGAGAACATCCGTCATCCAAAGGAGAAGGTGAAGGTGGCCCTTGTTGGAAAGTACATTGAACTGCAGGATTCATACATGAGCCACAAGGAGGCGTTTTCCCATGTGACCGGGAACACCGGCATAGACATTGAGATAAAGTGGATCAATTCCGATGATCTCATAGCAAGCCAGGACAAGCTTTCGGACGTCCACGGGGTACTTGTTCCCGGCGGATTCGGATACAGGGGCATCGAGGGGAAGATCCAGGCGGCAAGATATGCTCGTGAAAAGGGGATTCCCTATCTGGGGATCTGCCTGGGCTTCCAGGTAGCGATAATGGAGTTCGCCAGGGACGTTATGGGCCTGGACGGTGCAAACAGTACAGAGTTCGACAGCAATACTCCAAACCCCGTGATAGACCTTCTGCCCGAGCAGCTTGAGGTGAAGGACATGGGAGGAACAATGCGGCTCGGATCAAAGAAGGTGATTATCAGGGAGAATACTCTTGCCAGCAAAATCTACGGTTCAGACACAGTCCATGAGAGGCACAGGCACAGGTATGAGGTGAATCCGGAGTATATAGGCAGGTTCAATTCCTCGGGCATGTTGTTCTCAGGTGTGGACGAGGAAGGGATAAGGATGGAGATTGCCGAGCTGAAGGAACGGGACAATTTCATAGCCGTGCAGTACCACAGCGAATTCAAGTCAAGGCCCCTCAACCCTTCAAAGGTACACAGGCATCTCATTACAAAGGCGCTTGAATACAAGCAACAGGAACTGGAGGCTACAGCTTGATTGGTGCAGCGCTCAGGCTCCTGATTAAGATAAATGAGAAACTTGGCGAGGCTGCCAGCTCAAACAGCAAGATACTCACCATCGAGAGGTACTTCCTGCTCGATACCCAGACAAACAAGACTCTGTTTCACCTGGCTAACGGAGTCCTGGGCGAAGTGGATCTCAACACCCACGAGCCCGATGTTTTCATCTATACCACTGAGGAGGAGCTTGAAAACATACTTGCAAAAAAAGTGAATCCCATGGAATCATATTCCAAGGGGAGAATAAAGATAAAATCCTCATTTATGGATAAGCTGTTGTTTTCTGAGTTGTTGACATGACCCCATTCAAGGATCTTCAGGACTACACCAGGTATCTCTGGAACCAGGTGAACCAGTGCTATGACCTGGCGAAGAACGTCAGGGCACAGGGCATGGACGTTGTGGACTCTGTTGAAATCCCGCTTGCATCTGATATGGCCGACAGGATCGAAGAGCTCATCGACATTCGAGGAATAGCCGACGACATTCGCGCCATGGCAAAGGTGAAGACACGCGAGGAAGTCTCAATAGAGATCTCCCGGCAGGTGGCTAAAATGTATGCCGGGGAGGGCAAGGTGAAGTCCGTGGACAAAGCTGTGAGAGTTGGCCTTGCAATTCTCACTGAAGGCATACTCGTGGCACCGCTCGAGGGTATAGCTGACGTGAGCATTGGGACAAACGCCGACGGTTCCGATTACGTTTCAGTGGTCTATTCCGGACCAATCAGGGGCGCCGGTGGAACCGCCCAGGCCTTGAGTGTCCTCATTGCAGATGTCGTGAGGAGAGATCTGGGAATTGGGTCTTTCAGGCCCACCGATGATGAGGTTGAAAGGTACATAGAGGAAGTCCAGGCGTACAACAGGATCAAGCATCTCCAGTATCTTCCGTCACCGGATGAGATTCGGCAGGTAATACGGAATTCACCGGTATGCATAGACGGAGAGGGGAGCGAGGAGGAAGAGGTCTCCGGGCACAGGGACATGGAAAGGGTCAGGACAAACCGCATACGTGGAGGCATGTGCCTTGTGTTGTGCGAAGGGCTCATCCAGAAATCGAAAAAAGTCCTGAAGCACACCGAGAAACTCGGACTCAACGAATGGAGCTTCCTTGGAAAGAAGGAATCAAAAACAACAGAGAACCAGGATGAAAAACCAAAGAACTCGGACAAGTTCCTCAAGGATATTGTTGCGGGGAGACCCGTGTTCGGGCATCCCAACAGGCCGGGAGGATTCAGGCTCAGGTATGGCAGGTCCAGGGTTTCAGGCCTTGCCGCAGCATCCCTCAATCCTTCCACAATGGTGGCTATTGACAGGTTTGTTGCAACAGGGTCACAGATCAAGATTGAACTGCCGGGCAAAGCAGCAGCAGTTACACCGAGTGAACTCATTGACGGGCCAATGCTGCTTCTGAAGGATGGAAGCCATGTCAGGGTGGAGTCAGCAGAAGAGGCTGGCAGGCTGCTTGACGACATAGAGCAGATCACGGACCTCGGTGAGATCCTCATTGCGTTCGGGGATTTCCTCGAGAACAATTACAAACTCGTCCCCGGCTCATTCAATTACGACTGGTGGAAACTATACCTCGGGGAAGACCTGAAAGGCAGGTATGCATCGGAACCTCCGGATCAGTTCGAGGCTGTTAGGCTGTCGAGGGAAAATTCAATTCCCCTTCATCCGAGATACGACTACTTCTGGCACGATCTTTCCACCGCCCAGATCATGGATCTTAGAAAAAGGCTCGGGGGCTCCACCCTTTCTGGAGGAATTCTCCATCTTCAGGACGACTCGCTCTCAGACATGCTGATCAGCCTGGGCGTCCCATTCTCCAGAAACAACGGCACAGTTACGCTCAGTGAGTATTATCCTCTCCTAGTGAGCCTTGGCCTTGACATCTTGGAAGGTGTCGTTGTCACGGGCGATCTGGATGCGGACACTGAAGATCCACTGGAACTGGTCAACAAGCTATCGGGCATCACAATAATGGCCAGATCGCCTACAAGGGTCGGTGCGAGGCTAGGGAGGCCGGAGAAAGCGGGAGACAGGAAAATGAAACCCAAGGTCCACACCCTTTTCCCGGTAGAGAATTACGGCGACGCTAGGAGATCAATAAAAAATGCTGTGAAGAACACCAAAGGCGGGTATGAAGTTGAAGTCAACACACGCCAGTGCACAGCCTGTAGTTTTGAGACGCCACACCCCCTCTGCCCGGAATGCGGTTCCAGAACGGAGAAGACAGGCAGGACAAGGAAGCTGAAGGTGGACATAGGGCAGCTCATGGAAATCGCTGTTGACAGGCTGGGCATAGAACTTCCAGACAAGCTTGAGATAAAGGGAGTGAAGAAGCTCATGTCCCGTGACAAGGTCAGCGAACCGCTTGAAAAGGGCATATTGCGGGCAATTCACGACATATCAACAAACAAGGACGGCACTTGCAGGTACGACATGTCCGATATACCCATTACACACTTCACTGCCGAGGAGATAGGAATCACGAGGGAGAAGCTGGTTCAGCTGGGTTATCCCGACAGGGACATGAACGAGATCTTCCCGCAGGACGTGATCATACCCCTGAGTGCGGCCGATTACATATTGAAGGTATCGCAGTTTGTCGACGATCTCCTCACGAAATACTACGGGTTGCCGCCATTCTACATGTGCCGCACCCACGAGGATCTGATTGGACAGCTTATCATAGGGCTGGCACCACACACATCCGGCGGCATCCTTGGCAGGATCATCGGATTCTCGGATGTGAGCGGCTGCTATGCGCACCCGTTTTTCCATGCCGCAAAGAGAAGGAATTGTGACGGGGATGAGGACAGCATCATGCTCCTTCTCGACGGGCTCATAAATTTCTCAAAGGAATACCTCCCTTCAACCAGGGGAGGCCTTATGGATGCGCCTCTTGTCCTCACTGTCCAGTTGAATCCAGATGAAGTGGACAAGGAGGCAATGAATGTCGACACCCTTTATGACTACCCGATGGAATTCTATGAGGCTGCACAGAAGGGGGTTTCGCCATCTGAACTGGAGAAACTCATGTACACCATGGGGACCAGGCTCAAGAACACAGGAACCATCCTTGGTTCAGGTTACTCAACACCGACCCTGAACATAAACAGCGGGGTGAAGGTGTGCTCCTACAAGACCATAGATTCTATGGAGGAGAAAATAGAGAGGCAGCTTTCACTCGCAAGGAGAATCAGGGCAGTGGATGCGGACGACGTGGCCTCAAGGGTGCTCAATTCACATTTCCTGCCCGATATGTACGGCAACTTCAGGGGATTCTTCTCACAGGAGTTCCGGTGCACGAAGTGCAACACGAAGTACAGGAGGGTCCCGCTCTCCGGAAAGTGCCATAAGTGCGGCAACCCAAGCATTTCACTCACTATCCACAAAGGGAGCATAATAAAATACATGGCAGAGACTATCAAGATATCGGAGGAGTTTGAACTCCCCTGGTACCTGAACATCAGAATTAACAACCTTGTCAGGACAATTAAAGGCACGTTCGCAATTGAGGAGGAGAAACCTGATAATTCCCTGGCAAGGTTCATGGAGGAAGAAGCATGATTGGAGCAATTTTTGTAACAGGACCCGCCGGCACCGGCAAATCGACATTCTGCGGAGCCCTGAAAGACTGGCTGATCTCAAACGACTACAACGCTGCAATAGTGAACCTGGACCCCGGTTCCGAATTCACGCCTTACGAACCTGACATAGACATTAGGGAAACGGTCTCCCTGAGCCAGATCATGTCGGAATTCAACCTGGGACCAAACGGAGCGCAAATCGTTGCGGCGGATCTCATCCTGGAGAACACTCAACCAATTGAGGAGTATCTTAAGGAACTCGACGACTACTATGTCATCTTTGACACACCCGGGCAGATAGAATTGTTCAGCTTCAGGCCCGGAAGCCCACTGCTTGTGGACAAACTGTCACAGGGAAAGGCAATGATTGCGTTTATCACGGACGCGGTGCTTGCTTCCACCCCGTCCGGCTTCATATCACAGAAGATGCTGTACGGGTCCGTCATGTCAAGGTTCTTCAAGCCAATGCTCTTCGTCCTGAACAAGACCGACCTCATTACGGACCAGGATATGGAAAACATCCAGGGATGGGAGCAGTCCTCAGAACTTCTTTACGATGCTTTCATGGACGAGAAGCAGGAGATGGTCAAGGACTACTTTTCATCGGTGTTGAACGCTTTCCAGGAGAGCAGGATGCTGAGCAAGATCCTGCCCATATCATCAAAGGATTTCATGGGCTTCGAGGACATATATTCTGAAATGTCCCTGTTCTTCACAGGGGGCGCAGATGCCGACACAATGTTCAGGGATGACTAGTCTGGATTTATTTTGTATGGATTAAAAAAGGACACCAGATCCCCTTTATGAACCCCTTTTTAAAAGGGTTCATAACTTGCTTTTAAAACTTGTTGTACCATAAGTCCAGTCCAGCAAAATGTTTTAAGGTAACTGACCTCACATCATCATGGCCGTTAAGCACCACTGCATTATCTGCGGAACATTGATCTACAGTGGGATGTACTGCTCCGGCTGTTCCAGAGAAATCATGAGAACACGGACTCTGGATGATGAATCACTGGAAGACTGGATTACAAGAATAAGGTTCACGGTGATCCGCTTCACGTCCCCACTGTCCGGAAATGTTCCACTGGAAGAATACGACGCCGCCGGGGCTTGATCCCGTTCCCCTCCTCTTTCCATCAAAACTGGCCTGAAGTATGATTTCTTCTCCCAGCTTTATCTTGACTTTGTATTATCTATTACTACATAATAGGGAAATAAGCCATATTTCCCAATTAATTAATTATTTAAACCTTGAATAAATGATGAGATGGTGAAAAAATGGCAGACAAATGGGAAGCAAAAGATAAATTGAAACCGAAAGAACTTGAAGGTATTTCAGACAAGCAGATAGAATACCATTTTGAAACACACTATAAGGGATATGTAAACAAACTGAACGAAGTGTGGGAGAAACTCCAGACAGCAGACAGGAGCAAGGCAAACCAGAATTACAGTGAATTCAGGGAACTCAAGCTGGAAGAGACTTTCAACTATGACGGCTCACTGCTTCACGAGATCTACTTCGGCAACCTTTCGAAGGACCACGGTACTGTGCCGGATTCATTCAAGAAGCAGGTAGAAAAGGACTTCGGCAGCTATGAGAAGTGGGTCGAGGATTTCAAGGCCACAGGCATCGCATTCAGAGGATGGAGCCTCCTTGTCTTCGACCTTAACACAGGAAAGCTGAGAAATATCGGTGCCGATGTACACAACACGAACGGCATATGGAACGCTGTGGTCGTGCTGGCAATGGATGTTTACGAGCACGCATACTATGTTGACTACGGACCAAAGAGGGCACCGTACCTGGACGCATTCCTGAAGAATGTAAAGTGGGCTGACGTAGAGCAGAAGCTTGAGAAAGCACACAAGATGTACGAGATCTTCAAGTAAGCCTTTCTGCACGGGTTCAATTTTAAAATACCCAAACCAAACTTTTTTGATTCAGCGGCTTGCCTCAAAATAATCTTTTTATATCCGGATGCCAATTGGTTTTGATGCAACCTACATCTGCTCTTTCTGCAAAGAATGTGGGTGCAGGCTCCATACTGGAAGAGGTCAGGGCCATGGTGGAATCGCCCTTTTCCGGGGAGATAGAATCCAGGATCAACGAATTTCGGTCTTTCAGAAAAGCCTCCAGCGGGGAGATTTTTGGAGAACTCTGTTTTTGCCTGCTTACGGCAAACACTTCGGCTGAGATGGGCGTAAGAACGCAGAGCGCCATAGGGCTCGAGAACTTCATGCACATGGAGGAGAAAGAACTCAGGGATGCTCTCAAGGGGTCAAGATACAGGTTTTACAACCTCAGGAGCAGGTTCATTGTGGAATCCCGCTGGATAATCGATGAACTTCCGGCACTGATCAACGCAGAGGACAGCTTTGCATCCAGGGAATTTCTTGTTGAGAACATCAAGGGACTGGGCTACAAGGAATCCTCTCATTTTCTCAGGAACGTGGGAGTGTTTGATTTTGCCATACTGGACAAGCACATCCTGAAAATGCTCAGGGGAGAGGTACAGGGTATTCAGGTGAACGTTGCTTCCAGGAAAAACTATCTATCCACGGAAAAGCACATTCTTGACATGGCTGCCACCATTGGCCTGGAACCCGGGATCCTTGACCTTTACATGTGGAAAATTGCTACTGGAAAGCTAATTAAATAAGCAACCATTATTACAACGGGTATAACATGGTAATTTCTTTCCTGGATGTTAAGCGTGCAGACAGGAATTACGAGTACTTTTTCGGCGACCTTTACGGACTCATGCTCAACGCTGGCAAACGGGTCTGCGAGATCATAGAAAAACAATTCGGGCAGGGAAACCGGATTCTTGTCGTGTGCGGTTCCGGAAATAATGGCGGAGACGGGCTGGTTGCTGCCAGTCTTCTCTCAGGGAACAACGAGGTCAGCGTGTGCGTAATTGGGGGCATGGAGAGCATGAAGACATCTGAGTCCAGGAGGGCATCGCGAAGATACACCGGCCCCGTGTTGCCACTGGAGGATCTCAGGAAGGAGATCGACGGGGCGGACATAATCGTGGATGCGATCTTCGGCTCGGGAATATCCGGTTCCCCCAGAAAACCTTACGATGACGTGATCCGGGCATTGAACAATTCCGGCAGGAAGATCGTCTCCGTTGACATCCCGTCTGGAATGAATTCAGGTCTGGCAGTGGACCCCGACATAACCGTGACCTTCACGGACATCAAGGAAGGGATGACTGAATCAAATTCCGGAACAATATATGTGCAGGACATCGGCATCCCCGAGAAAGTGTTCAATTACAACGGCCCGGGTGACTTTGTCCACTACAGCCTTCCTGGAGCCGAATCGCACAAGGGAATGAATGGTACGGTGGCACTTGTTTCAGGCTGGACATTCTATGGATCGGCAGTTATCTCTTCCAGGGGTGCAGTGAAATCGGGCGCCGATCTCGTGAGGATATATGCAACACCGGAAAATGCAGCCATCCTCTCTTCATACAGCCCGGATATAATAGTCAGGAACACCGGGAAGGCAGGAACACTGGACGAACTCCCGAAGCACGACACGGTCATCATTGGCCCCGGCCTTGGGAAAGACCAGGACCTCACCGAAGTCATAATGGCACTCCACGGCTTCACCGGCACATTGATACTGGATGCTGAAGGGCTTTTCGCAATGGACAAGATCAGGGCCTCCTGCCCCGGGGCATACTTCATCCTCACACCTCACAGGGGTGAGTTCGGGAAAATATCGGGAAACGAGGCGAACCTGGAAAATGTGCTGTCGTATGCCAGGAGAAACTCATGCACGGTTGTTCTCAAAGGGGCACAGGATATCATAACGGACGGAAGGCGCATAAGATACACCGAAGGTGGCAACGCGCGAATGACCATGGGCGGCACAGGAGATCTGCTTGCCGGAGTGACAGGTGCGATATCAACCAGGGTCAGGGACGGGTTCTACGCAGCATGCATCGGCTCTTTTGTAAACAAGAAAGCAGGGGACATGGCTTTCAAGCAGAAATCTTTCTGGTATGATATACACGATATGATAGAAATGGTGCCCGAAGCCATGAAACTCTCAATTGGAATAGCTCATGAATAGGCTGAAATTCCCGTTTAATCCAAAAGGTTTAAGTTTAGCGCAGGGTAAACGGGTTGCCACTCACACGGGGAAAAGCAATGGAAACAACCAAAAAAGCCGATAAAGAAAGCGGATCCGGGGAATACAGGAGGAACCTGTATGAAATATTCCGGCAGAATGTGGAGGTGAACAGGAGCCACCCCGTCATAATATTCCATGGCAAACACGTGTCCTATTACTCAGTGCTTTCCATGGCCGATTCCCTTGCAGAATCCATGAGGAAGAAACTTGGCATCGGCAAAGGGGACATGGTGGGAATAGCTCTTCCCCTGTCGCCACAGTTTTTCATTGCCTTTATTGCACTTCAGAAGATTGGTGCCGTTGCCGTGCCTCTTGACCCCGGCATGACATCGTTTGAACTGGGCAACGTGTGCGGACTCATTCCCATGCACACCATATTCGCGGCAGACACAACATCAATGAGGCTGGAAAAGGATAGTGGCATAGAGGCCGTAATCCTCACGAGAATTCAGGATTTCCTCCCCTTTGAGAAGTCTGTTGCATACACGGCCAGGAACCTGGGGAAGCCGCCAAGGGGCATAGACCCCGGGATCAGGCGTTTCAGGTTCAGGGATTTGATATATGACGCCCGTGGGGAACCGGAGACCGTCAATCCGGAAAAGGACCCTGCCGTGGCACTCATTTCCCCCTCGAGGACAGGGGACCTGCAGGCAATGGTCTTCACGCCATACAACCTGGTCTCGTCGGCAACGTCCATAGCAAAAAGCATGCCGCCCCTGAAGGGCAGGTTCAGGATTGCAACTACACTCCCGGCCTTCTTGCCTGCCTCTTTTCAACTGTCAGTTATTCTGACCATCTTCATGGGCGGGACACTCACAACGGTTCTCGAAAGAGACAATTACTACAAGCTCTTCTTCCTCTGCAGCCTCTTTGACAGTGATTATATCCTTACTTCACCCTATGACCTGAACAGCCTGCTGGAGGAAGGTGTGCCAAACCTTGCCATAAGAAGCCTCAAGGGAGTGCTGTGCAGCAGCTACCTTCTCACAGATTCAATGAGGAAGAGGCTCGAAAAGACTTACGGAACACGTGTTGTTGAGTTTTACGGGATTCCGGAAATGCTTGGTGTTACGCATCTTCAGTCTGCCGACAGGGCAAAGGAAAAACCCGGAAGCCCCGGTTCGACTATCCGCGGCGTTGAGGCAAAGATACTGGAGGAGAAAACTCACTCGCCAGTTCCAGTAGGTGTGACGGGAGAACTTTTCCTCAAGGGCCCGGGACTTTCGCTGGAATACATGCCGCCGCTGCCTGAGCCTGACATTTACCATATTGATGGTTATCTTGATTCAGGTGACCTCGCCAGCACGGATGAAAATGGGGTCTTTTTCATAGAGGACAGGAGAAGGGAGGCCATGGTGTCCAGGGGAATACTGGTCAGCTCAAGGGAGGTGGAGAAGGCAATATCGGGCGTGGAGGGTGTGTCTGAAGTTGCGGTGGTAGGCATAAAGAACGACAAGGGCGAAGAAGAGATAGTCGCCGTTGTGTCCACAGAGAAGGAGTCTCCCAACCTGAGCACAAAGATAATGCGCAGATGCAGGGCTCTACTGTCCCCCTACAAGGTACCAAGGAAGATAGAGTTCAGGAAAGAGCTGCCAAAGAGCATGGCCGGCAAGATCCTGAAAAGGCAGCTTATAGAAGAACACACGAAACAGCAATGAAAAGATTTTTCAATGTGTTAGACTGAAGAAACTTATGCTGAAAAAGCGCATGGATGGAAAAATCATTGCTGCCATCGCAATTTCACTGGTTTTTCTATTTTTATTCTCAAATATTTCTCAGGGGATCTATCATGCAAAGAATTCACAACCCGAATCCGCCGGCGTCCCCGACACAACTTATTCAGACGTCTCATTCCTTGGAACGGTTTCCAGTTCAAACGTCAGCTACACAGGAACCATGAATGTGGCCGTGATGTTCAATTTCACCAACCAGGATGCCCTGAACTCTCTTCTCAACAATCTTTCGAACCCTTTCAGCCCTCAGTACCACAAGTACCTCTCTGCATCCCGGTTCAACAGCGAGTTCTCACCCCGGTCATCGGTCTATGAATCTGCTCAAAACTACTTCAGGCAGTTTGGCCTGGTTCACCAGGAGGCGTTCTCCAACAGGCTCATTCTCACATTAACCGGGACGGCCAGCGAGTTTTCGCAGGCTTTTCACACAAACATCACATCCTCGCAGTCCGGCGGGACAGCAACTTACAGCCCGTCATCCCAGCCACAGCTTCCAGCCTGGCTGTCCGGCTCGGTAAGCAACGTTATCGGGCTCACAAGCATGAAACCCCACATCAACCTCAACCTGGCCAGTGCCAGGCCGTACGGGAACGCCGCTATTTCCGGAAGCAGTCCCGTGCCAGTCTCCAATTTCCAGTACCCGCAGATGCTTCCAACCCAGAACGGTGTGCAACTTCTCTACGGATCCTATTTCCAGCAGGCTTACAATGAAACACCGCTACTTACACAGGTGATGCCCACAACATCCGTCATCGCAACCATACTCTGGGGAGGCTCCTACACGGTCAACGGAAACACCGTGAACACCGGGGCCTTCGACCCTGCAGACATATACCACTATTTCAACCAGTACCTTCCACCTTCCCAGCCTGTGCCCAAAGTGTTGGGAGTACCCATAAACGGGGCGGTGGCACCGGGGACTTCAGCCCAGAACGACACAACAGGAGCGGCCATAGAAAACACGCTTGATCTCGAATTACTCGGCAGCGTTGCACCAGGTGCGCAAATCTACAATGTTTACGGCCCAAACTCCACCTTTGCCGATCTCACGGCATCTTTCAACACCATACTCAGCCCTCCGGCTGCATATTATGAACTCAACAGTGTCTCCGTCATATCCAATTCATGGGGTTCCAATGATACTCTCAGCAACACATGGAACCAGTTCCTTCAGGAATGCCAGGCGCGTGGCATCACGGTTCTCGGAAGCACAGGGGACAGCGGGAATAACTACAGCAGTTCAAAGAGCGTAAGCAACACAGAATATGTTCAGTTCCCCTCGACTCTTGCATACGACACATACGGAGTTGTGGCCGTTGGCGGAACTAACCTGTCAGTTAATCCAAACACATTCACCCTTGCAAGCCAGGAGGCCTGGTACATGCCTTCCAGTTCCAACAATGGCGACACACTGGGAACTGTAGGCGGAATCAGCAACCTGTACACAGAGCCGTCATGGCAGTTGAATTCCCAGGCAAACACTGTCATCAAGGGTACGGGACGTGGAGTGCCTGATATTGCAGCTGTTGCAAACAACACCCTGATCTACTTCACCAACACCACAAAGGGCTCGCTTTATATTGTGGCAGGGACAAGCATATCCGCACCAGTAGTTGCCGGCATAATGGCTGAGATTGATCAGTACAGGTCGCAGCAGGGCCTAGGCTGGCTTGGTTTCATCAACCCTTCCATCTACATGCTTGGCACGGGCCAGTACGATCCCTCCCTGACAGGAGGGTATTCGCCTTCCCTGGCCCCATTCTTTGATGTTACCGCTGGAAACAATGCAGTCTACAGTGCGCTGCCCGGTTATGATCTAGTCACTGGCATGGGGTCAATTAATGCCTACAATTTCATGGAGGACCTCGCAGGCAAGAAATACAATGTATCATTCAAGGAGAGCGGTATGGACCCCGCTAACAGCTGGTCTGTCATAGTGGAGGGGGTAACCTACCAGTCTTCTGGCGCATACGTCAACATGAGTCTCATCAACGGAACCTATGATTACAAGGTGCCTGTGGCGGGATACAATGTTTCCAACCCTGTGGCGGGACAGTTCCTGGTGCACGGGACCGACGTCCTGATTCTGCTGCAGTTCCAGAGAGGCTATTCAGTGAACTTTACGCAGACCGCACTCCCTGCAGGCACAGGATGGTCCATCCACGCCTGGAACTATACAGAATCCACGTTCAACAGCTACATGCTTCTCTATTTCCCCAACGGCACGTACAACTATACCGTGGAACCTGCAGATCCCAACTACTATGGCAGCAGCGGCAATTTCACGGTCAATGGAACCCAGCAGTCAGTGGGTGTGACTTTCATCCATGGAATATTCACTGTTACGTTCAAGGAGGTGGGGCTTCCCCTGAACCATAACTGGACAGTCTCGACCACGGGCCAGAATGCCGCCAGCATCAATGACACAATAGTACTCACGCTCTATGGCGGGGAATACACCTTCTCCATACCTCCTGCGGGCCCGTACATAGCGAACCACACCAGCATCACGCTGAATACGAATGGCCAGAACAGGACGGTGTACCTAAACTTCGGGTACGGATACTACATTACCTTTACAGAAAACGGGGTTCCGGTAGGGCTGCAATGGACACTGTTGATTGCAGACTACAACACATCTACGACCACCACATCAATCACGGTAGAGGTGCAGAACGGGACATACAATTTCCATTCCTATTACAGGGAAGCGGGCAATACCCAGTATGTGAACGGAACGGTTTCCGTCAGCGGCAGCAACACCACGGTGAACCTTGATTTTACCCATTCAAGGTCCCTTTCCGAGTACTACCTTCTATACATAACGCTCTTCATACTGGGACTGGCAGTACTGATTATAGGGCTCATTATGTTAAGAAAGAAATAAAACGGCAAAGTGCGAACAATGGGGAATATGCTCCCCAACCTTTATTTTTCGGGCTTTACGACCCATTTTCAAGGCAAATTCCCAACATGGTCTGATAATAACTATTAGAATATATTTAAACAGAAACTCAGTCTAAAAATTAATTAGGTGTCAATCACTGTTAGTTAGGCAGGCGTCGAATATGGCTGATACACATGAAGCAACTGTTCAATTTCCAAGAGGACTTGAAGGTGTAATTGCGGCCGAGACAAAGATTGGCTTTGTTGATGGCACTGAAGGCAGGCTTGTTTACAGAGGTTATGACATCTCCACTCTCGTCGAGCAATCCAATTTTGAAGAAGTATCATACCTCCTGCTCTACGGAGAACTCCCCGACAAAACTCAATATTCAGAATACGTGTCCCGGCTCAGGAAACTGAAGCATCTTGACAAAGATGATTATGACATGATCAGGAACGTGGCCTCGAAGTCACACCCCATGTCTGCTCTCCGGACGGTAGTATCCTATATTGGGTCAAAGGACAGGAGAACCTTGGAACCGGACATTCCTTCGCAGGAATTGCTGGGCGTGGAGCTGATCGCAAAGATTCCAACAATCGTTGCAGCCATTAACAGGGTACACGAAGGTTACCCCGTCATTGAGCCGGATGATGATCTCTCATACGCTTCGGATTTCTTTTACCAGGCACTTGGCAGGAAACCGAGCACCATTGAGGCGAAAATGGTGGATGCAGCACTCGTTCTGCATGCAGATCACGGCATGAACGCTTCAACGTTTTCATCAATGCTTACGATCTCCACTCTCTCAGACATGTATTCCGCGGTTACATCGGCAATATCAACACTAAAGGGTCCGCTGCATGGCGGGGCAAACGAGAGGGCACTGGCCCTGATACAGAAAGTGGGGACACCCTCCAACGCCGAAAAGGTGATCGGGGAAATGATCGAGAATAAGGAGAAGATCATGGGCTTCGGCCACCGGGTATACAAGGTGTACGATCCGAGGGCGAGAATCCTGAAGCAGTTTGCGGAACAGGTGACCACTGCACATGGTAAACAGGAGCTTTTCCAGGCTGCCAACAGGATCGAGGAGGTAATGATCTCCAAGCTCGGCTCAAAGGGAATATTTCCCAATGTGGACTTCTACTCGGGCCTCCTGTACTACTCAATAGGTTTCAACCCCGAGATATTCACACCAATCTTCGCGGTGAGCAGGACATCAGGATGGGTCGCCAGGTCCCTTGAATACGTCAGGGACAACAGGCTGTTCAGGCCCAAGGCACTCTACGTCGGCGAGAATGGCCCGAAGAAATACAGGCCAATGAACGAAAGAGAATAAATCCCTCTTCCCATTTCTTTTTGAATTGACTGAAGAACTCTTTGTCATAGATACATCCGCAATTCTTTCCAGGAAACTCAACATCAGCCAGAAGAACTTCGTGATTCCTGCATCAGTGCTCGAGGAGATAAAACTGGGTAAAATGGCCAGGGCCCTCACCTGGCAGGAGGAGGACCTCCACATTGCCGAACCGGAAAAGAGCACTGTTGAAAAAGTGAGGTCCGCTGCAAGGGAGACAGGGGACCTTGAGGAACTGAGCAGGACGGATATTGATGTGATAGCTGTGGCATTGGAAGTGAAAGGCACGGTTGTCAGCGACGATTTCGCAATTGAAAACGTATCCTCAAAGCTGGGGATCAGTTTTGTGGGCGCAGACATGAAATCCATTTCGAGAGAAATAAAGTGGAATTTCAGGTGTAGCGGCTGTGGGAAGAGATTTTCCACTTATATCCGCATATGCCCGGTTTGCGGACATGAGGTCAGGAGGACTGTAAAGAGTTATAAAAGAAGCGGAAATAATAATCCATGATCGATATCTCACTCCCCCTGGACAGGAAGCTTATCACCTACCCGGGAGACGCGGTTTTTGAACAGTACGATTACTACACGCACGAAAAGAACGGTGTCCAGATAACAAGACTGTTGATGGAGACCCACACCGGGACACATATTGACGCACCTTTTCATGCACTGAAGGAAGGAGGCACCATGGGGAGCATCCCGCTTTCGAAGCTAATGGGCCCGGCAACAGTTGTAGAGGTAGAGGGTGACAGCATACGTGCCGAGGACCTACCCGAAACGTCCGAGAAAAGGCTACTGTTCAAGACAAAGAACTCAGGCCTTTACGGAAGTTTCGACACGGATTTCTGTTACATCTCACTGGAGGCAGCACAGAAAATGGTGGACATGGGCATTGAGCTCGTCGGGCTCGATTACCTGTCAATTGAGAAATTTGGAACGAAGGGAATGCCGGTGCACAAGAAGCTTCTTGGAAACGGAACCGTGATAATAGAGGGCCTGTATCTGAAGGACGTTGAGCCTGGTGGTTATGATCTCACATGCCTTCCTCTGAAACTGGACCTGGATGGTGCCCCATGCAGGGCAATACTCAGGGAATAGCTCATTAAAATGGAAGGAAAGCTTAAGGGAAATCAAATCCATTACTATGGCAGGTCTGTGTCTTGATAGAGTCTGAAGGTGGAAGGAATTCACTGAAATACCTTGCGGAAGTCTGCCAAATGGCTTCCACGGACAGGAGTGTCAGCTCGCTTAAGCAGAAATTCCAGAATGTCATGTTGACGGATGACGACTCCATCGATCCAGTTCTCCGCTCCACCATTGAAAAGGAAATTCACCAGATAATGGGTTCACAAACACTTGAACGTGCCAAGCATTATGCAAGGGCCCTGGAGAACAGCATCAGGAACTCATTACCGGATGACCGGACCAGCCTGAACATCAAGCTCTGGAAGGGATACGACCACATCATGACCGACAGCCTCTGGAACCTCGGAGGCAGGGCAAGGAGCGACAGCCACAAGGCATGGTACTGGGGAAACTTTGTCCCGCAGATACCGTTTCAGCTCATATCACGTTACACCTCTCCTCAAGACTGGGTCCTGGATCCTTTCTGCGGATCGGGCACAACAATTGTGGAGGCCAGAAAGCTCGGCAGAAACTCTCTCGGCATAGAGCTCAACAGGGCAGTCTATGAGAAGACGAGTGAGATAATATCGGAACTCGACTGTGAAAAGGAATCCAGGGCCATGATTGTGAACTGCAACTCTCTGGAGTATGATTTTGAAGCCTTCAGGAAAGAAAATGCGCCTGGCGGATTCAGCCTGGCCATACTGCATCCCCCCTACTGGGACATTATCAGGTTCTCGGAAGACAGTGAGGATCTTTCCAATGCAGGGAGTATGGAGGATTTCACTGGAAGGCTGAGGTCCCTTGCCGCTTCAATCATGCCTTCCATGGCGGATGGAGGCCACATTGGCCTTGTAATCGGGGACATGTACAGGAAAGGGGAAGTGTTGCCTCTCGGCTTCAAGAGCATGGAGGCACTTCAGTCTCTGGGCCTTAAGCTGCGTGGCATAGTAGTCAAGGACATACAGAACACCAGGGCAAAGCGCAACAGCGAGAACCTCTGGAGATACAGGGCACTGAAGTCCGGATTCTACGTCTTCAAGCATGAGTATGTTTTCGTGTTCAGGCTCCCCTGATCAGGATGTCTGTTTCTTCAGGTAACTGGTAAAGCCTTCAATGAACTCATTTGCATCGGCTACAATGCCGTAATCCGAGAAGCCGAATATGGGTGCCTGTGGATCCCTGTTTATGGAGATGACCTTCTTGCAGTACCTGATCCCTACCACATGGTTCGCCATGCCGGAAACACCCACGGAGACGTACACACCGGGTGAGATGGACACTCCCGTAAGACCTATCTGCTGTTGCCTCGGGATGAAGCCCATGTCCACAAGGGGCCTGGTTGCGCCTAGTGAGGCATCAAGCAGGCCTGCAAGTTCCAGAACCTTGGGAATCTGGTCCCTCTTCTTTATCCCGCGGCCTATGCCTATGACAACATCGCTGGAACCGAGTGGGCGATACTCACCGGGAACCGCTGTTTTCTCCAAGGTTTCATAGACTCTGCCGGGCTCGTACCCGACCTCAAAAACCCTTGGCTGCACATTGCTCTCTGCAACCATGAACATGCCCGGCCTGACCGTTGTCATCTGGGGATCCGTCCTGGAGTAGATCGATGCAATGATGCCGCCGCCAAATGCCGGCTTGTGCTGAACAAGCCTGGAATCAGTGATTTCAATGTCCACACAGTCCGCGGTAAGGCCTACCTCAAGCCTTGCTGCAATTGTGCCAGCCGTCTCCCTTCCATGTACGGTGGAGGGGAAAACCACGTATTTCGGCTTCTTCTCCCTGATGAATTCTGTGAGTGCGTCCGTGAATGCTTCCACTCTGATCTCCGGATACAGGTAATACTCGTGGGCCGGGAAATTCTGCCCTTCAGGATCAACGTTTCCAAAAAGAACAGCCTTCAGCCCGTGCGCAAGGGCCAGTTCAGAAACCTTTGAGGATATTTCCCTGCCTAGCTGGGGGTCACCAAGAACGACTCCAAGGATCGTATCGGCTCCGGGTTCAGCGTTTCCAAGGGTAACCTGCCTCTTCCCCCCGCTGTCTTTCCTGTTTTGGGAAATCAGCTGGTAAACCTTCTCATACACGCTGTCATCGAAGTCTATCATCTCAACCTCCCTGGCACTCTCAAGCTTCCTGGTACCTGTAACCACTGTCGGGCTGAATTCTGCACCTGTGAAGCCGATTCCTAGCTTTTCGGAATCAAGCTCTTCAATCTCTACATACCGGTCTGGCGTGTCGGGCTTAACCGCACGGGCCCTGTTTATCTTCTCGCTCACCGAAAGCACTGCAGGAAGCGGTATCCTGAGCTTTTCGGTTCCGTTCTCATTCTCATGCTCTGCTGTCAGGAATTTTCCGTCTTCCTCAACTTCTATTTTCGCGATTGAGGACTTGAATGCATAGCCTGCAAAAACCGCCACCTCGGGGGGAACCTGTGCTGTTTCTCCGTCCAGGGAATACTTCCCCATGAGCACAAGATCGGGTGAAATCCTCCTGACAAGGCTGGAAAGTATCCTGGCGGTGGCGAGCGTATCGGAGCCGCCAAATTTTCTGTCAGTAATCAGGTACGCCCTGTCAATGCCCATCCGAAGTGAATCATTGAGGATCTCTTTTGCCTGGGGAGGTCCCATGGTTGCGACCATAGTTTCCGCGCCTGTCTTCTCCTTGATCCTTATGGCTTCCTCAACGGCCTTCCTGTCGAATGAGTTCATTGAAAGGGGGACATTCTCCCTGAGTATCCTGTTTGTACGTGGATCAAACTGTATCTGGTTCACATCGGGTATCTGCTTGGCAAAAACGAGAATCTTCATTGTACAAAGATGTATTCTCGTTATTTATTGATTAAGATTCTAAATTGTGTTCACGTTTAAAAAAATAAGAAGTGGAACTCCACATGGTTCTCAGAGTTCTACCAGTACTTCTCCACCCTCAATCTTCGTCTTGTATGATGAAAGCGGGCTGATTTCACCTGATCCTTCCGGTTCGCTGAGGACGGAACCGTCACTGGGCTTGAAGGTTGCAAAATGGTTTGGGCATATGAGCTGGTGGTCGTCCATGAAGCCTTCCGACAAATCATATTCCTCGTGCGTGCAGAAAAGCGATGTGGCGTAGTAGTCGCTTCCGTCCTTTATTATGAGTATTTCCCTGTCTTCTATCTTCGCCTTGAAGAGATCTCCGTCTTTCATTACTCCGTCCTTTAGCACTTTGTACCAAGTCATGATTATCAATTATGCAATTGCATAATTATAATTTATCTTGCGGCAAGAGCAACAAAATAAGGCTTGATCCGGAATTACCACTATTTTTTATACAATCGAGTCATTTTTGCCATGGCGTTGGTTTCAATTGGACCCAGAGATAAAAGAAAAATACAAACTCGCAGGTTCCATAGGTATGAAAGCCCTGGAATACGGAAAGAGCCTTGTGGAACCAGGAGCACTATTCTATGATATTGCCACCGGGATAGAGAAACATATCGAGGATCTTGGCGGCAAGCCGTCGTTTCCCGTGAACATCTCCATCAACAATGAGGCTGCGCACTACACCCCTTTCGAGGGGGACAGGAAGAAGCTAAATAGTGGCGACGTCGTCAAGCTTGACGTTGGTGCCCAGGTGGACGGTTACCTTTCAGACAATGCCGCGACCATAGAGGTGGGAGAAACAGGCGAGCATTCAGACATCATAGATGCCACCAGGGAAGCACTCAGTGCCGCAATTAAGAAACTCAGGCCCATGATCGCAGTGAGGCAGATAGGCGCAGAGATTGAACGTGTGATCAGGTCATACAACTTCAAACCCGTCCGAAACCTCGGGGGGCACGGAATAAACAGATATGACCTGCACTCAGAGATATTTATTCCCAATTATGACGACGGGAACGCGACGCCCCTGCACAGTGATATGGTCATAGCAATCGAACCTTTTGCCAGTTCCGGCATAGGCATGATCCACAACGGGCCGGGAGGCAACATATACATTCTCAGCGGGACGAAGGTACGGGAGGATGAGATCCTGTACAAGAACTTCAACACTGTCCCGTTTGCCCAGAGATGGGTCGCCAGGCTGATGCCGGACCCGGACGACTATATCAGGAAAATGGTCAGGTCAAGGGAACTCAGCGAGTTCGCCGTACTGAAGGAGCACAAGGGCTCAATAATTTCTCAGGCCGAGCACACTATAATGATCCTTTCCGATGAAATCATTGTGACTACGGCCTGATGGCGCTGTTCACAACTTTCATCACAGCGTTGAACACTTCGGCGACGGGCCCTGACCCATCAATGGTCACCTTTCCATTCACACTTATCTCCCTGTAGAATTCACTGACACGCTCAAGATATGCCTTCTCCTCAAATCCGGTGAGTTCTGACCGGGTTGCCAGCCTCTGCATTGAAACGGCGGGAGCAACATCAAAGTGAAGGGTTATGTCAGGCCTGATCGTGATTATTCCGGAAACATTCTCCATCCACTTCAGGGTACTCTCCCTGTTCTCAAAGAGTTCCTCAATGAGTGCGCCCTGATATGCGAGAGATGACATCAGGAATCTGTCGCAAAGAACTATCTCTCCCGATTCCAGGTGTTTCCGGATTTCTTCCTGGTGGGAGAACCTGTCCTCGGTAAACCTGAAAAAGAGCGAGAGTCCAGATCTGGCGTCTCTCCCCCGTTTGAGTTCATCATTCCACACAATGTTTTCCGTGGGCTCCCTTGTCAGGAACACATTGTGCCCGTTCTTCACGAGCTCGTCCCTGACCATTCCGGATATTGTTGTTTTCCCGGATCCGTCAATACCTTCAAATGCAATGAACATTGGACAGGCTAGAAAAGTCCGAGGATCGTATTAAAGTGTTTATCCCGGGCCAAGCTTTCTCTGCCAGGGGACACTGAATTCCCCCCATATGGGAGAACAGCCAGCCTGTCCAGGATTCTCCCATGATCAAAATACACGCCCCGGAAGAATCCATATATATTATTCAGTTGTTTGATATGTGTTATAAAATAGCGTATACGTGCTTCCAGAGCCGTAGTAATGGCTTTCCAGCCATTTCCCTGTCCTCCTTCATCTTGGCGCCCCCCTGGATTATGGCCTGGAGAATACCTTTCCGGCATCCGGCTAAAAGCTATATCTTTGCCGTCCATCTCGGTGAGCATTTCAGGTGAAGCATGAAATTACCGGGTATGAATCTCTCCATTCTGTCAAATCATTATGTGGGCGCAGTCACGTTTGCGCAGCTCATAAGGATTCTGGGGAGGTCACAGGCCTGGGTCTTCATACCTCTGTACCTGGCCATGGTCAGGAACGTTCCTTACGTTACGGTTGGGTTGCTGTTCTTCCTGACTGCAATGGCAACGCTCCCCTTCTCCATATATGGCGGAAACCTCATTGACAGGATAGGGAGAAGAATTGCTGCAGTCTGGTTGCCTCCAATCATAATAGCTCTGCTTGTTGCCATGACAGTTGCGGTCTATCTCAGCCTTCCGGTAATGGTTCTCTATGTTGCTTTCGTTCTGGTTGAGCCCTTCACCAGTATACAGGGAATCCTCGACAACGTTGTCCTGACAGACACCACCAGTGAGACTGAAAGAACTGATGCCTTCAGTGTGGTGAGGATTGGCGGAAATATAGGTTTCGCAATCGGCCCGGCTGTGGGTGGATTCCTGTCCAACATGAATTATGCACTGGTTTTTCTCTTCCCGGCCCTGGCAACCATAGGCGAATGGTACCTCTATGTCCGCTACGTGAAGGAAACGACATATGCCAGGCCCGTTGGTTCAGAGAAAATGAGGATTCCCACCTCGGACAGGCCATTCATTATCCTGTGCATACTAATTGCATCGGTATGGTTTGTGGCAGGGCAGTGGGGAACAACCCTTACACTGTTCTGGAGCAACGTTGACAAGATTTCAAACAGCCTCATTGGCGTACTGTATGCCATCAACGGTGCGGTGGTGGTGTTCCTTCAGATACCGACCAACTGGGCTCTCGCAAGAATGAAGGATTACAGGAGGATAGCACTTGGCGGCCTTGTCTATTCATTCTCCTTCTTTGCACTGGCATTCGGTTCGGGGTTCATCTTCCTGGCCATAGACGTTGTGTTCATAACAATGGCAGAAAACATTCTGTCGCCAATAGCCTACAGCATAGTGGGAAAAATGGCGCCTCCAGACAGGAGGGGGCAATATTACGGCGCTTTCCAGCTAATAATGGGGCTCATAATGCCCATAGCCCCTGTGCTTGGAACAGCACTGCTCTCAAAATATTCAGAACAACCCATCCTCATGTGGGGGCCGTTGATGCTGCTGGGTGTTCTTCTGTCAATAATCGTGTTAATATTTGGGGGAAGGACTCTTGTCCAGGACAGGCGGGAGCCACAGACTCAAAAAATATAGGTTTCAGGAGGTGGTCTCCTTCCTGAATGCATCTATTGCTGCCTTCACCTCATCCACAGATGCCTGGTTTTCCAGTGTGCTGATATCACCTGGCAACTGGTTTGTGGCAACAGCCTTCACGACACGCCTCATGATCTTGCCGCTCCTGGTTTTGGGCAGTGACTTCACCACGTGTATCTCTTCAGGCACGTAAATGGGCCCAAGATCCGCCCTTATTTTCTGCCTCACCAGGTTAACGATCTCACCATCGCCTTCGTAGGCTTCCTTGACCACTACAAAAGCCACTATGACTTCCCCCTTCACAGGGTCGGGCCTACCAAAGACTGCAGCCTCTGCGACCTCACTTGATGCTATAAGGGCATCCTCGATCTCTATGGTTCCCAGTCGATGCCCGGAAACATTGAGTACCTCGTCAGCCCTGCCGAGGAGCCAGTAATATCCATCCTTGTCCTTTATGGCGTAGTCTCCGCAATAATACATCCCCTTGTACTTCTCGAAGTACACCTTCTTGAATCTCTCCGGATCATTGTTCAGTGTCATGAACATACCGGGCCAAGGCCTCTTGTAGGCGATGTATCCCTTCTCACCATCCGGCACTTCCTTGCCGTGCTCATCCATTATGACAGGGAATACCCCCGGCATGGGGAAAGTTGCGGAACCGGGTTTCAGCGGAGGGAGCCCGAGTGCCAGTGGAGGTGCAATCATGAAACCGCCGGTCTCCGTCTGCCAGTATGTATCTATGATTGGACTGTTGGAATGGCCGATGTGATCGTAGTACCATTTCCACGCCGCAGGGTTTATTGGCTCGCCCACTGTTCCAAGGATCTTCAGGGAGTTGAGATCGTGTTTTTCAGGATACTTCTCGCCATACCTCATCAGCGTCCTGATGGCGGTAGGTGATGTGTATAGAAGGTTTACCCTGTATTTCTCAATTATATCCCATATCCTGTCCGGGGCCGGGTAAGTGATGGCACCCTCGTACATGATGGATGTCAATCCCAGGTAAAGTGGTGCAAACACGATGTAGCTGTGCCCAGTGACCCAGCCTATGTCTGCTGCGCACCACCATCGGTCGTCCTCACCAGGGTCAAAGGCCCACTTCAGGGTGTTTGCAACCCAGACAGAATAACCTCCATTGCCGTGTACTGCACCTTTAGGCTTCCCGGTGGTGCCTGATGTGTAGAGGATGTAAAGAGGGTCGGTTGAATCCATCCATTCCGGTTCAACATAAAGCTGTGAGGTGCCTACGATATCGTGCCACCAGAGATCCCTGCCCTCCTGCATCTGTATTTCGTGCTTTGTCCTCTCCACTACCACAACGGTCTCAACAGTGGAGGACTGTACCAGTGCCTCATCCACAATATCCTTGAGCTTGACGATCTTGCCTCCCCTGAAAGCACCATCTGCGGTTATGACAAGCTTGGCTTTGGAATCGTTTATCCTCTCGGCAAGTGCTCCTGCACCAAAACCTGCGAAAACGAAGGAGAACACTGCACCTATTCTGGCTGCTGCAAGCATTGCCACAGGGGCTTCGAGAAGCATTGGCAGGTATATGATTATGCGATCTCCCTTTCCTATGCCCAGGTCCTTCAACGCCTTGGCGAAGTTGTTGACTCTAAGGTAAAGGCCGTCATAAGTGATGATCTTCTCTTCACCGTTCTCTCCAACCCATATGTAGGCGGCCTTGTTTCTCCGGTTTCTCTTCAGGTGCCTGTCGAGGGCGTTATAGGATGCATTCAGCTTTCCTCCCGGGAACCATTTGTAAAACGGGGCGTTGCTTTCGTCCAGAACTTTGTCAAACTTCCTGTTCCAGTCAAGGATCTCGGCCTGCCTCTCCCAGAACTCATCCTGCTTCTCCTGGGACTCCTTGTAAATCTGCCTGTATGATTCAATGCCGGGGTGGTATGTCTCGCCAGTGGGCAAAACCTCACCCGTGCCTTTTGTTTCAGCCATAAAAAAATCAAGGTGTTAATTCTATATTAAGCTTATTGGAAGAATATGCCATTTAAAATATTTGGGCAATAAAAATAAAAAAAAGATTTGGATTTAAATTTTGGCGGCTACTTCTTCTTGAATAGCCCTGGCCCCAGTGGGAGCGTTCCCGGCCTTACAGAGTTCGTTACAATTGCAAAGCTGGTGTATGCCGCAAAGAACGCAGTGAGCAATCCAAGATATCCTCCTGCATGGAGTGTCATGGCGCTTCCCGTGATATTTGCAATTCCCAGTACGAAGAATGCGAGCCACAGAAACAGGAAAGTGAGGTTCAGCGAGGTGTTGGCCATCATAGCAGGAAGCCACATGTACAGAGTGAAGAATCCCCAAAGTATCAATGCCGCACCAATTTCTGTATCACTCACCGTTATCATTCCGGTGCCTGCAAACAGGCTGAGCAAAGCGTAGAAGAGCCAGAAGCCTCCATAGCTCGAAAATGCTGTGAACCCGAAGGTGTTGCCTTTCCTCATCTCGAACACTCCGGCTAACAACTGTCCAAGGCCACCATAGGCTATTGCAAGTGGGACAACTGCCCCGCTTGCCGACACCCATCCTGCATTGCTGATACTGAGCAGGAATGTCGTAAATGCGAAACCCGCCAGTCCCAGAGGTGCCGGATCAGCCAGCAGAGCCTTTGTAAATGGGCTCTCCATAGCATCAGCCATATCTGACCTCCAAATAATAGTCGTTCATAGACATATCAAGAACGAAGAACTAAACTATTTTAAACTTTTTTATCAAATATATCACAAAATATATCGTGCATGACGATTCCCGAAAAATAACACTAAGATTTAAGCCCCGATCACATGCTTTATCCAATGTCAGAGGGCGAAGGATTCAACACAAGGGCTGTGCACGCAGGCGAAGTCAGGATCCCTGAATTTGGCAATGTTGTAACGCCAATATTCCAGACTTCAACGTTCAGGCATCCGAACTCAAGCGAAAAACCATTCATTGACAGAACAAGCAATCAGCCTTTCCTGTATACAAGGCTTGGCAACCCGACTGTCCAGGCACTGGAGGAAAAATACGCATCACTTGAAAACTCCCGGTATGCTGTATCATTCGCCTCCGGAATGGCAGCCATAACATCCACAATCCTGTCCATGAGGGCCAGGGGAGGAAGGATACTGTCATTAAACGAACTCTACGGGCAGACATATTCATTCTTCTCCGGGAGCCTGCCCACATATGGATATGACGTCGAATTCATTGGATCTGACAAACTCAATTCTCTAGATTTTGATCCCGCCGGGTACAGTCTCGTCTATCTTGAATCCATCATAAACCCGACCCTGAAGGTCACAGATATAACCAGGATTGCCGGCTTATGCAGGGAAAACAATGTACCGGTCGTGGTGGATGCCACTTTTGCATCACCGTACAACCAGAATCCCCTGGATATGGGGTGCACTGTGTCTCTTCACAGCGCAACCAAGTACATATCCGGGCACAGCGATGTGACGCTTGGAATTGTCGGGACATCAGATGAGTCCGTGTACGGAGGACTTACGGAGACAAGGAAGAATCTTGGGTCTTCGGTTGATCCCCTGCAGGCGTATCTCTCAATGAGAGGACTCAAGACACTCGGGCTCAGGATGAAGAGGCAGAATCAGGTCTCACTGGAGCTGGCAAAATTCCTGCATCAGCACAGGAAGATCAGGAACGTTAACCACCCCGGTTTGCCCGACTCCCCGTATCATGGCATCGCAAGTAGGAACCTGAGGGGATATGGTGGCATGCTGTCCTTCGAACTGCACCAGGGATATGAAGGGGCAAAAAAGCTCCTTTCCGGATTGACATTGCCCAGTGTTGCAGCGAGCCTTGGAGGAATTGAAAGCCTTGTATCTCTTCCCGTGGAGACAAGCCATGCAGGTGTTCCAGTCTCTGAAAGAAAAGTCATGGGAATAAGCGACGGCCTAATCAGATTCTCGTGCGGGATTGAGGATCCAGAGGACCTTATCAGGGACATCGAAAACGCACTTGAAAATGTGTGAGGCAGCAAGCCTACAGAAGTGGGTACTGACCGGTTATTGGTTCTATTACCGATTCCTCGACAGGTCCTATGCCAAGGCACGTTACCGTCCCCGGCTCCACCTGGGTGTGACCGGCATCTGAAATTAACTCATGCACAATTCCGAGGAGTTCTATCTTTCTCTTCAGATCGAACAGTGCTGCTTCATTGTCCAGCCTGATGACAACTTTCTTCTGCCCTTCCCTGAGCCACTCCCGGAACAGCTTTTTTTCGTATTTTTCAGCCTTCAGTGCGCATGCAACAGCCGCATGTGCCACCTGCGCCGCAATCTTTCCCTTCCCCAGGTCCAGGTCCTTTCTCACCGCTATGACCATCTTTATGTTTTCTACCATGGAACATCCTTCTTCTTCATCTTGAAACCGATTATGTTGACCGCCCTGTGAAGGGGCGGAGTTATGATGAGAATCGTCAGGGCGCCTATCACGTTTCCATAATAGGTCATGAAGAATCCCCTTGAAAAAACGAAAAGAAACAGGAATGAAATGAGGACAAATGGCCATTGGTCCAGAAGAGAACCCTTACCTCCTCTCCGTATCCCGATCCTCCTCTTTATGAAAGACCCTGTGACATCGCCCGTAAGGGAGCCAAAGGACATGGCGAAGAGCGTGATCAGCATGGCCGGGATGCTGCTGCCATATGAAAACAGGCTGCTGATTCCTGCAAGGTAGAATATTACTGCGAGAATGAGGCCGGAAAGCACACCCAGTATGGAGCCTCCAAAATACCCCGTCCAGGTTTTTCCATCCCCCAGAATTCTCTTCCCGTCAGGGAAATTTTTCCCGCCATCCATGGGAAAATGACCACCGGTAATCACGGCCGCAGGATTCGCAACGAATCCCGGCATGAACAGCACAAAGGCCTCTACAATGAGCAACGGGACATTAAGCATATTCTTCTACTGCCTTGAGAATATCCGCTTTGGTTATAATTCCCTTTAGTTCCCCGCCGTCGACAATGAGAACGGCGCTTGAAAACTTGAGGAGCGGGTAAATCATGGAGATAGGCGAGCCCTTGTCAAGCTGCGGAAGGGTGACTCCCATGACTTTCCTGACAATGAGTGACCTCAATGAATCCGGGGTGGCACCTTTCAAGAGAAGATCATTGATGTCTGTCTCTGAAACACTGCCAATGACTTTGCCATCCATGGTGACCACAGGCAGCTGTGAAAATCCCTTCTCCCTCATGAGGTTCAGGGCAGAGATTATTGAGTCAGTTGGATAGCAGGTGACTACAGAAGTACTCATTATTTTCTCGGCGGTAATGTCAATGGTGTTGGCTTTCTGCCCGGTCTTGTTGAGATAATCGAAAATTTTCCTTACCTTGTCGTATGTTGGATTTATGCTTCCCTTCTCCAGCCTGGCAATATAGGACTGGCTCACTCCACTGATCTTTGCAAGCTCCTTTTGGCTTATGCCCAGATTCTTTCTCATCTTTCTGAGCTCTTCTATTGAAGGTAACATTTCCAGAAAGCAATTTATTACTAATATTTAAAAAGATTTAAATTTTCAAATTACTATTAGTAATATAGGATTTTATACTACCGGTCACAGGTTAAAATTAATTTATAGTAAACAGTGATAGGGAGGTATTGGTAGGCTACAAAGACTGGATCATAAAGAATAACAGGGTTTCTGCCCCGGTTCTTGCAATTCTATTCTCCACACTGGATGTGCTGGCGGCTGTCTACTTTTTCGGCGAATTGATGTTTCTAGTTCCGGTCATCACTTTCTTCACTTTTCACTACACCAAGTTGTACCGGTTCAAGCTAAGGCTGCTTGCTGGTGCAATTGTATTCATCGTGATCGCGTTTGTAGCCACTGGTGTGCTGACCAGCGCAGTTTACAATGCCCACCCGACATACACCACCCAGTTTACTGACGGTTCCACGGTGAATGCAACCGTGTCCCCCTACTCGGGGACTTCACAATCATACACCTACACTATCTATGTAACCCCAAATGGTACATTTGATTTCAACAGCCTTACACTTAACATACACGGAAACGGCGGGTTTACCAAGATAGTCAGCTATTCAGAAATGACAAACCAGACCTTCGCCGGCAATGATACGCATAAGCTGACTTATCTGGATACGAGCCTTGCTTCAGGTGTTTTTTCATACAACCTGACGGCCCAGAAGAATGGGACAATATATACTCCGGAAATAAGTGGACCACTTAACACTTCGGAGTTTGTTGTCTACACTTACCTGCTTCCCACCTATGCCATCTACTACCTCATAGTGTTCGAGCTTGTGTATGTCGCTGGCCTGTTCATAGCACGGAGCATTGCAGGTTCCAGGAAGTACAGGGAGCAGCAACAGCAGCAAAAGCAACAGTAAGGGCCCCATCTCTGAATTCACTGTTTCCTGTTCATGCAATTCAATAGGACAAATATTTAAATTCTGACTGTTTGTATATTTTAGGTTGAAAAATGGCAAGATATCAGTTCAGGTGCAAAGATATAGGGATGGACTGCGATTTCAGTGTTTCAGGAAAGGAGGCTGCTGATCTCATACCTCAAATTGCGGAGCACGCAAGAGGCTCTCACCAGGTGGAAGAGATCGACGATGATCTGAAAGAGAAGATCAACAATTCGATCAAGAAGCGGCTCTTCTGAAAGTGGGTTCCTGTACCTATTTATCAATCGAAAATCTAATTATATATAGTTGACAATAGCATAGTCTATATAGATTATGCTGATATTACATAGATGGTATCCTACACCAGAAGGATTCAACTTACAGGCGGTTCAACGTACATTATTTCTCTCCCGTCCAAGTGGATAAAGGAGAACAGGCTCGAAAAGGGCAGTGAACTTACAATAGACGAAACCAACAGCAACCTGACTCTTTCTCACGGAGGCCAGGAAAAGGCGGAACTGATAAAAAAAATAAACATTGAAGGCAAGACAGATCTGGAAAACTTTCAGAGAACACTCACCTCCATGTACATTTCCGACTTCGACACACTGGTGATAAAGAGCTCACAATACATAGACCAGTCCCTCAGGGAAACAGTGAAGAAATTCTCAAGGCTCGTGATGGGCATTGAAATCTTCGAGGAATCCTCCAGGACAATCGTTCTCCAGAACGTTCTGGATTCGGCATCTTTTCCCATGGCCAACGCGGTAAGAAGGATGAGCCTGAACGTTGAGACAATGTTAGGGGACGTCATCAAGGGTACCGAGGACAACGACAGGAAGCTCCTGGAAAGTGTCATAAGCAGGGACGACGACGTGGACAGGTATCAGCTCTATGTGTACAGGGTCGTCAACAGGGGTAAGGGAGACAACGAGAACAGCATATTCTTCCTGATTTTTTCGAGGATCCTTGAAAGGATAGCCGATCACGCGGTGAACATATGCAAGATATGGATCGCAGGTGACGATGCTGGTGAAGAGAGCAGCAAGCTCATCGTGGACTTCATGAAACAGGCAGGCAGGCTTTACAATGAAGCCGTGGAGGCTTTCTATGCGAGAAAATTCGAGCCCCTGAACGGCATAATATCCAAGAAACCGGAATTCGTCAAGGCAAAGCAGAGCATCCTGAAATCCATTGGGGACAGCCAGTTTTCCTATTCAGCTTCATCAATTTCGGAGGAGGTGCAGAGAATTGCGCTCTATTCAACCGATATAGCGGAACTTGCAATGGACATAATTATCGGCGGGCACTCCGAATTTACGCTCTCCTCATAATTCCACAGCCTCATATTTCACATCAGAGAAGGTTCCGGACAGGACGGCTGCGGGAGTTTCCATGTCGTGGTTGAAAATGCAGATTGATCCGTTCCTTATGGCCCTGTCAATGAGTTTCTTCTTCATCTCCACGGTTCTGAGAGGACAGGTGTCGATTGCAGTCACGTACGTGAGTCTCAGGTGGAATGCCGTGGGAATCAGATCGCCAAAGTAGATCAGTTCGCGCCCGCCTTCACTGTAAATGATTGCCTCATGGCCGGCCGTGTGCCCTCCGGTGTGCACTGCCTGCAGGCCGTGTTTCAGCCTCATGGAACCCGAAAGCGCCATTTTCCTGGCCCTGGACAATAACGCTGTATCGGTTCTTCCATAGTTTGCGGCGGTGAATTCTACAGGTTTCCTGTAAGACTGGAACTCCTCCTTCTGTGCAATCAGGACCGCCTTCTTGAAGAGCCATCCGGTTCCGCTCCGGTCCAGGCTGTGCCCAAAATGGTCGAAGTGCAGGTGAGAGTGCAGGATGAAGTCAACGCTTTCAGGCGAACCGTACTCTGCAATCTGAGCTGGCAGATCCACCGGTTTTTCCATCTCGAATATCTTCCTGTATTTCTCGTCCGGGCTGGTCCCAATGCCGGTGTCCACCAGGGCCTGGAAGCCTTTGCCAATGATGTACGGAATATTGAGGGCCAGTCTTACCCTTCCTGCCTCCGTGGTCGCGAACCGCTTGGACCAGAAAGGGGTTGGCACGATCCCGAATGCAGCTCCGGGATCAAGCGTGAATGAGCCGTCTGAAAGCAATACAACTTCTGAATCTCCAAATTTCATTTTTCTATCCTCCCAATGGTCTAATCCTTCACGTAAAGGTGGCCAAGCTCCCTGATGTACTCTATTATGCTGGTATCCTCCATGTTGCTGAGATCTCCAGGGTCCTGGTTCAGGAAGGCTCTCTTCACGACTCGTCGCATTATTTTGCCATTCCGGGTCTTGGGAAGCTGTGGCAGCCAAATGACATGCTTTGGACCGAATGACTTTCCAAGGCCGGCCAAAACAACTTCCCTGATCTTGTCCCGGGTCGCGTCGTTATTGAGTCCGGTGTAAAATACCGCCACTGCCTCCCCCTTGATCTGGTCCGGCACACCCGTTACTGCGGTCTCCGTAACGCCGTCCGCAGTCATTACGATGTTCTCAACCTCATTCGGGCCAAGCCTTTTTCCTGCCACCTTCAGCACATCATCAGACCTGCCAAACAGGAAGAAGTAACCGCTGTGATCCATGGTGGCCCAGTCACCCTGGACCCAGTTGCCGGGGAATTTTGACCAGTAGGTTTCAATATACTTTTCCGGTTGTTTCCAGATTCCCCTGGTCATTGATGGGCAATGGGTCCTGGACACAAGATATCCGACCTTGTCAAATACCTCATTGCCATCTTCATCCAGAACAGAAACATTCATTCCCAGGCCTCTGAAAAGGCATCTGGGCATCAATGGTATGGCCGCCGTTGATGCGAGGAAACATCCTATTATGTCGGTGCCTCCTGATATGTTGGCAATGGGGGTCTTCCCTTCTCCAAGGTTTTCGAAGAGCCACATCCATGATTCCTCGTCCCATGGTTCTCCAGTGGATCCAAAAAGCCTGATTCCCCTGAATGGCTTGCGTATCTTCTTTGATTTCAGTGTCCTGATCAGGGTTGGCGAAAGGCCCAGGAGGGTAACGCCGTGGTCGCCAATGAGTGACCACAGCCTGTTTGAATCCGGGAAATCCACTGCACCGTCATAGACAAAAATAGAGCCTCCCAGGGCGTTTGCACCTATTATTGACCATGGGCCCATCATCCAGCCCAGGTCCGAGATCCAGAAAAGGGTATCCTTGTCTGTCATGTCCATATAATAACGGACCTCTTTCACGATGTTTATGAAACTACCTCCGTGGACGTGAACGGTTCCTTTCGGCTTGCCGGTCGTGCCGGATGTGTAAAGCATTATTGCGGGATCCTCCGAAGAGGTTTCCACAGAATTCACGTAATCGCCGTGTTCAACAAGAGAGTTGAAGTCAAGTTCATCATCTTTTTCAGGGCCAAGGAGTATCAGCCTGACTCCGGAAAGGCCTCCAAGAACCTTTCGCACGTTGATTTTCTTCCCTTTCCTCTCATATCCTGATACCGAGAAGAGCACCTTTATGCCCGCATCCTCCACCCTTGTCCTGACCGCTTCAAGGCCATACCCCGAAAATATGGGGACAGCAACGGCACCAATCCTCATTATGGCATACAGGGAGATGATGCTCTCAGGATTTGGGGGCATGTATATTCCAACACGGTCCCCTTTGCTGACGCCAATGCCAAGAAGGGATCCGGCGAGCTTGCCGGTCTTCCTGTCCAGTTCCCTGAAGCTTATGCTTCCATGCTCGCCGTTTTCTCTCTCATATTTCACTGCGGCAGAATCCAGTTCGCGAAATTTCTCAACGCAGTTGTATGCAGCATTTATTATGCCGTCGTTGAACCAGGTGGACCATGGTATGCCTTTTCCCGGGTCTACAATATTTGTGTATTCCTTATTGAAAACAATGCCGCAGTCCTTTATCACCGCAGGCCAGAACCATTCCGGATCATCATCAGCCTTATTGTACAGATCCTCTATCGTTTTCAGGCCGTACCGGCCTGCGAGTTTCATCAGGTTTGTGTTTGCAGCATCCGGGGGTTTATAAACAAATTGCGGCATCAATATATGATTATTAGGATGTAAAAATAAGCTTCTGCATGGATCCGTCAACTCTTTTAAGCTGACTGTGCATTGCATTCCATGGTCTCCAGAATCTTGATGCACGTCGGCCCCTCCGTTGGAAATGTAAACGTCCTTTCAGCGTCAACCGTCCCCAACATCGGGTTCGCATCTCCTGAATTCAACCATGCCATGAAATACGCCCTGGAGGAGTATGCGAAGATCACGGGTGCAGACAGTTCCTACACCCCGTTCATCCTTCCCGGGGGAGGAACTGTCGCAATGGAAAGCACGGTTTCATTCCTTGAAAAGGGCTCCAGGGTCCTCATAGTCAGCAACGGTGCATTCGGGGACAGGTGGGAGAAGATACTCTCCAGGTATCCCGTTGAGTTCAAGGTTCTCAGGGCCAGTGCAGGAAATGTTGTGCCCGTGAGCCAGGTGAAGGCAGAAGTGCAGGATGAGCATTACGATGCTGTCACCCTCACGCATGTGGAAACGAGCACCGGGGCACGGATACCCCTGAAGGAGATGGCCTATGCAATAAGGCCGCATGTGGGGCTCATTATTGTCGATGGTGTTGCCAGTGTAGGTGGGGAGCGCCTAAATGCAGCTGACTGGAATATTGACATCTGTCTTACGGCCAGTCAGAAGGCACTGGGCGCCCAGACGGGAGCAGGGTTGCTTGTGGCATCCGAAAAAGCGGTTTCCCGGCTGGAAGGCGGATCGATCTCAAGTTATTTCCTGGATCTCAGGAACTGGCTTCCCATTATGAACGCATTTCTCTCGGGGAAAGGCGGTTACTTCGCCACACCTCCGGTGGGCACCATTTTCTCCCTAAAGAAGAGTTTTGAGCTCATTGAGATGGAAACACTTGAGCGTAGGCTCGAGAGGCACAGGATCTGTTCTGATGCTTTCAGGAAGGGTGTGAAGGAGATGGGTCTAGAAATTGTGGCGGTTGAAGGTGCCAGGAGCAACACGGTCACAGGAGTCTACCTTGAAGGGATAAAGATCCAGGAATTCCTGGACAGAAGCATGCAGGGTGGAGTGGAGTTTGCAGCAGGAGTCCATGAGCAGATAAAGGACCGGTACTTCCGCGTTGGCCACATGGGCTGGATAGAACCGGCGAATATCATCCAGGCCCTGAGAGTCATGGAAAACAGCATAATTTCACTTGGCGGAAGTGCAGGCAAAGATGCCGCCCTTGCTGCCAAAGCGGTGTTCGAGAAGTCTTTGCCCCTTGTATGAGCCAGAGAACCGAGGTACCCTCGTACTGGAACCTTATCGGACTTCTCTTTTCTCTCTCCACATGGAAATCATCTATGTGGCTTCAGGGGGGAAATATCCTGCAAAAGCAGCTTGCCACTCATCAACACAGTCATCCATCCCCTTTGCTTGTCTGTTGCTTTTAGGGGATGATTTTTGCATGGATGCCATTCTGCAAAGGACCGGGGGGCACAAATTGGTGAGCGCATGCTTCTGCGAAGGTATTTTAAACGGATCGATTTTAACGTAATCTGTTGAACGGAACCATTTATGAAAGAGAACTAATCCACATATTCTCTGGCGAACAGAAAGTCCTGAATATTTATTCAAAGAAGCTGGACGAGGATGGAAGGAAAGCAGCACTATCCATGCTGGACAAGCCATTCTTTGTTACAAGGTCTGCCGGTTCTCTTGGTGCAGACCTGATTGCAATGCGCCATGACTTCTCATTTATTGTGGAGGTAAAATCCTCCATCAAGGACAAGCTCATGTTCACCGAAGCCTCAGGAAGGATGCAGGATCAGGCAATTAGGCTCAGGGAGATGTGTGAAAGGGCTGGCCTTTTCGTGCTGTATGCATACAGGATGAAGGGAGTATCCGGTGATCCCTGGAGGGTTTTTGCCATTCCGGGAGAAGTCGTTGGAAGATTGAGGAGCGTATATTCCAGACTTCCTAAAGTGGGCGAAACCAGAAACGGAAATTTTGTGTTGAAATGGGATCAGGGTATGCTCCTCTCAAGATTTATTGAATATATGAACCAGGAAGTTTAGAGAGAAGCCCTCAGGGCTTTCTCAATAGCTTCCAGGCCCATGTCGGCCTGTTCCATTGTGAGGTTCAGGGGTGGTATTAACCTCATTGCACTGAGTCCGGTCGGCAGGCTGAGCAAACCGTTTTCGAATGCTTTCTTCTCAAACGTGTCCCTCAGTTTGGAATCGGGTTCCCTTGTCCTGCGATCCTTGACGAAATCAACCGCAAGCATCATTCCCAGTCCCCTGACATCTCCGATCTGCTTGTATTTGTCCATGAGTTCCTCCAGCCTCATTTTCAGATGGCCGCCGACGCGGTTTGCATTATCAAGAAGCTTTTCGCTCTTTATGGCCTCAATTGTTGCCATGCAGGCAACGCTGGCCAGGGGGTTTCCTCCAAATGTATTTGAGTGCAGGCTCGGCTCAGGAAAGTCAAAGGTGTCCTTGACAACAACGGCGCCCATGGGTATTCCGGACGCAATGGATTTGGCCAGTGACATTACCTCCGGTTCTACGCCGAAATGTTCTGATCCAAAGAATTTGCCCGTTCTCCCGAATCCGGTCTGGACCTCATCCATGATTATGACGACATTGTTGTCATCCGCCAGCTTTCTGAGCTTCTTGTGGAAGTTCTTTGGCGGAACTATATACCCCCCTTCTCCCTGGATGGGTTCAACTATGAATCCTGCAAGGTTGTCCGGGTGGACATAGGTCTTGAGCATGTAGCTGTCTATGAAATCAATAACACGGTTTTCCAGCTCTTCTGGCTCCTCATATCCGTCTATGCCGAACGGGTTCCTGAACGGGTTTGGATAAGGGGCGTGTTCAACACCGGGCATTGTCGGGAAAAATCCCTTTTTCTGGATGGACTTCGACGCAGTGAGTGAAAGCGATCCCTGGGTCCTCCCATGGAATCCGCCTATGAATGCTATGAATTGCTGTTTCTTCGTGTGGGTTTTTGCAATCTTGATTGCAGCCTCGTTGGATTCTGCTCCGCTGTTCGTGAAGAAGACCTTCTTGCTGAATGATCCAGGGGTGTTATCTACCAGTGCCCTGGCGGCGTCTACCTGCTCCCGGTAGTAATAGTCTGTCCCGGCAAAGTGCCATAGCTTGTGAAGCTGTGCCTCAACCTTTTCAAGGACGTGGGGGTGAATGTGCCCTATGTTCATGACACTTATCCCGGTTGAAAAATCAAGAAATACATTTCCGTCAACATCCATAACGAACGCACCCTTGGCGTGGTCTGCCACAATCGGTAGTGATTTGGTGCTTTTGACCAGGTATTTTGAATCTTCTTCCACTACTTTCCTGGCATTTGGTCCTGGAGGAGGGACATTTATGGATATCCTGCTCATTTTTTCATTTCTTTCCTCATCTTTCATCATAGATATCAATAACTTATATTGGACAATATTATATATTTTAGTAAATGAAATACGGATATCATAGACGAATTTCGTATACAGAATAAAAGCATGACCACAGGACATGCCTTTTTAATATGGTTTGAATTTCATCTGCAATGGCTCAAGAAGACGGGCTTCGCGAAATGACCGAATTTTGCAGAGATGAACTGACAGACCTGGAGTTCTACAGACGCCTGTCTGAAAGGGTCAAGGATGAAAAACTGAAACAGAGCCTCCTGAGACTCTCCAGTGTTGAGAAGGAACATTCTGAGTTCTGGAAGAAGCACCTGCAAAAGGAGGGCGTGAAAATGTCATCCCTTAAGCCAAGAAGGGCAAAAGTATCATTCATGCTCTTTCTTCACCGCATACTTGGCACAGGGCTTACCGTCAAGCTTCTCGAGTACGGGGAGGTCGAAACGGTGGCGATGTACAGGGAGTACGCCTCGAGGTCAGAAAAGGATGAGGAGTTCAAGAAAGACCTGGAGAGGATAATCAATGAGGAGATTGAGCACGAGGATGTTTTCAGCTATACACTCGACCAGAACAGGGAACGAATCGAAAGGAACCGGGATGTAATATACGGGATCAGCGACGGGCTCGTTGAAGTCCTGGCAGCAATCGCAGGGCTCACTGCCCTGCTGACAAACCATCTTGATGTTGCCCTGGGTGGCCTTATAGTCGGTGTCAGCGGAGCCATGAGCATGAGTGTTGGTGCGTATCTGGCCAAGAACTCGGAGTCGCAATTCAAGATATCCAGGCTCAGAAGGGAGGCAATTCTTGGAAACCATGAACATGACAAGGAGAAAGTTGAACTCTACAGGGGAGAGTCTAGAAGATCGGCATTCAACGTGGGTTTCTTCTACATCTTTGGGGCAATGATACCCATACTGCCCTTCGCCTTTCTGGGGAGGGACCTGGCACTGGTGATATCGGTAATCCTGGTGGCAGTGACTCAGGGGCTCTCAAATTCCATAATAGCCATTTCAATGAACATGAGGGTGCTGAAGGAATCTGTGAAAGCAGCTTCTCTTGCCCTCGTTGCTGCCCTGGCATCTTATCTGGTTGGACAGATCTTCCACATGATCCTGCATGTTTCCCTGGTGTGATGCAAGTAGCTTTAAGACAGATTGAGAAGTGAAGGTGTGCTAAATGTCAGAAGTATCAATTTCCATCAAGGGGCTGTACAAGAACTATGGAGATACCCACGCCCTCAACGGCGTGGACATGGACATAGAATCTGGTGAGGTTTTCGGCATACTGGGCCCAAACGGGTCGGGGAAGACCACACTGCTGCGAATAATATGCTCCATACTTGAACCCACTGCAGGCTATATCAATGTGAACGGAGTCAATGCAATTGAGGAGCCCCTGGAGGTCAAATCCCTTGTGGGTTATGTCCCCGAAACGCCCACTCTATACGAGTCCCTGACTCCGGTAGAATTCCTGAGCTTCACAGGTGCCGTCAGGAAGATTGAACCGGAAGTCCTCGAAGAACGCATAAGGCGTTTTGCTGAGGCATTCGAGATAACGGACAAGCTTGACAATTTCATTGGGTCGCTCTCCTTCGGAACAAAGCAGAAAGTTGCAATTATATCGGCCTTCATACATGATCCAAGAATAATCGTTCTTGACGAGGGAATGAACGGGCTGGATCCAAGATCAGCAAGAATATTGAAGAATCTACTTGTAGACTACGCGAAATCCGGCAGAACCATTATTTTTTCAACACATGTGCTTGAGGTGGCAGAGAATGTCTGCGACAGGCTGGCCATAATCTACAAAGGAAAGATAGTGGACACAGGCACATTGAGTGAGATGAGGAAGCGTTCGGGTTCTTCCGAAGCGAAGCTGGAAGACATATTCCTCAACATGACCGGGGACAGCGATCTCGGGCCGGTTATCAATTCACTCAGAGAGACGATGAGCCGATGAAGAGCGTCATGTGGGAGATGAGCAAGCGTATCGTGATTGAGCAGCGTTACCTTGCCCTGAAGGATTCCCAGAAATTCCAGCAGAGAATGGGGTCATCCACAAGGCAGGGTGGCCGTTACATCCAGCGGCTGATCCTCACCACATACGGGTTCACGTCTGCAATGATGGTGCTCTTCTCTTTTTTCCTGGTCACTGCAAATTATGGTGTCAACAATCAGCTGGAACACCTGCAGTCCATCTCCTTCATAATTTACTCCTACATCTTCCTTTTCAGCCTCTACAGCGTAATAATGTTCATCAACATCATAAGGAACTACAAGCTATTCGAACCTTTGCGCCCGTTGCCCAGCAATATAGGCCACCACATCCTGCCACTCTCCTGGTTTGCATACAACGGTTCCAGCAGCCTTTTCGTAGTTATTCCGCTCCTGTACGAATACGCTGTGACTTCGGGCAATTATGCCTCAATCCCCCTTGGTATAATCTGGGGCTTCATCGTGATGGCCATGGGGTACATCAGCGGGGTAGTTATTGTGTCATTCCTGTCCGGCAGGAATTCTTCGACAAAGAAAGGGAAACTGGGCGCTTTCTCCAATATAAGCAGGCTTCTTGGCCTCATTATAGTGTTCGTCCTCTTTGAAGTCGCCCTTCAGGAACCGGGCAGCCTTCCTGCCTTTCCGTCTGTGTTTTCAACCCTGTATATCCTTGCAGTTCCACTCATAAACGTTTCATACATCTCCTTCCCCATCGTCCAGTCACTGGGCACATCACTTATCGGTACGGGCGTGACCCTGATTTATGCGGCTGTCATATTCGTCACTTTCCTCAAGTTCAACAGCAGGATATTTCTCAGGATATCCGAGCAGGATTACCGGTCCCAGTCTGCTGAACACGAAAGGAAGAGAAAGAGGATAAGTTCAGGAATTTACAGAAACTCATTCGCAAAGGACATCAGGAATATCTTCAGAAAGCCTCAGAATGCCACAATGGTGCTCATTCCGATAATATTTGTCACACCCACCCTGTTCCAGCTCTTCTTCTATTCCTCCACCGTGTCATTCGGCACTATTTCTATCTATTATTCGCTCCTTTCAGTAGTCATAGTGTCGTCTTCATTCTACTCAATCGCCCTCATAATATCTGAGGGAAACGGCATTAGTGTACTTCAGGCACTCCCACTCAAACTGAGGGACATAGTATATTCCAAGAATTACGTGGGGACAGTAATCTTCACTGTCATTGTGACACCGATTTCCATTCTGTTCCTCCTGAAAGAATCTCCGGGCGTCATGACTCTCTTCCTCCTTCCCGCAAACCTCATAATAGCCTATGTCTACAGTTCCCTTTTCAACCTGAGGCGGCTCCTCAGGAAAGTTCCCCGGGGGACGACAACGGTGAATTTCTACTCTTTTGGTGGAAACCTGGCTTTTTTTTCGCTCTTTGCAATAACCCTCGCGTTTACCGCGATCCCCACTGTGATTGCAACTGTGCTGACATACCTGGTCGTTTTCACCCCCTTTTCACACCCTGTTTCCTTCTACCTGCTGACTCTCGCACTTAATCTGGGTGCACTCTTCATTGTAATGAACATTGTGAACAGGTCTGTCTAAGGGAAAAAATATTCAGGCAGTTTCTCCTGGTTGTTGCAGGCGTCCCGGAAATCAGGTCCCGTCTTCATATTTAACTCAGCAGATCTCTTGCGTTGAGGTTTAATATACGAGTTGCCATTCCACTTTCGTGGACTTGCATGAAAAAATCAATATCCCGAATAATGCCAGAAAGAATTATAAGCTGATTTTAAATGCACCCCTATTCGTGATGTTCAATGGTAAATGTTAGAGAAGTACCTCCCGAGCTACTGATGAGACAACTGGTATCTGAGTTCAAGAAGGAAAAGAATCTTGAGGTTCCAGAATGGGCCAGTTACCTCAAGGCAGGTGTGCACAAGGAGAAAGCCTGGGAAGATCCGGACTGGTTTTACAACAGACTGGCATCAACCCTCAGAAAAGTATATGTCAATGGTCCCATTGGTATATCCAAGCTTAGCGAAGAATATGGCGGAAGAATAGACAGGGGATCCCAGAGATACCATCCCGGCAAGGGAAGCAGGTATGTAATAAGGCAGATGCTCCAGACCCTTGAGAAACTCGGCTATGTGAAGAAAGACAAGAAGGGCAGAATGGTTTCACCTCAAGGCACTTCAATCCTGGACAAAGCATCAAAGGAGGTAATGAAATCCCTTGTCCAGGCAGATCCTTCGCTCGAAAAGTACCTCTGAGTGATAGGAAATGGACAACGAAGACGAGCTGGAAGAATTAAGACGCCGAAAACTCCAGGAAATGCAGGGAAACCTGGCAGAACAGAAACAGGTGGAAGAACAGCAAAGAGCTCAGGAAGAGGAAAAGGCAAGAAAACAGCAAATCCTGAAGCAGATCCTCGCACCTGATGCAAGGGAGCGCCTTGCAAACGTCAGGCTGGTTCGCCCGGACATCGCAGAAAACGTTGAAAATCAGTTAATCCAACTGGCATCAATGGGCAGGATAAATCGCCTGCTTACGGACGCTGACCTTAGGGATATACTGTCAAAGTTAACAGAAACAAAAAGAGAAACAAAGATCGAGAGGAGAGAGAAATGAGCAGAAACAAAGAGCTTGGAAGAAAAATCAGGCTTATGAAAAGAGTGAAGGAGAACAGAAGAGTTCCCGGCTGGGTAATGATGAAAACAGCCAGAAGAGTTACAACCAATCCGAAGAGAAGAAACTGGAGACGCAACAGTCTCAAACTGTAAGAGTGATATAAATGGTAGAAAGTGAACTTACCAACGAAATAGTGCTTAACGTGCCGTTGAGGGCAGCCAGAAAATCCTCATCCTCCAGAAGGGCGGATACAGCCATAGAGATACTCAAGGAATACGTTTCAAGAAACACGAAGGTTGAAAAATCCAAGATATGGATTGACAGCAGAGTAAACGAAACAGTTTGGAGCCGGGGCAGGAAGAAAGTAGTGTCCAAACTGGCCGTCAAAGTGATCAAGCTACAGGACGGTACTGCAGAAGTAATTCTGCCCTGAAACCATACTAAATGATACAGAAAATTTCAATTTTGAGAAGCAATTTCATTGGCGTTTATTCGAAGGCTTGGGAAGACATTGTTTTCCTGCCCTCAAACGTGGAAGATGAAATTGCAGCCCAGATTTCAGAAGGACTGCAGGCACCTGTCGAAAAACTGCTTATTGACAACTCCAGCCTCATAGGGGCATTCATTGCATTGAATTCCAATGGAATTGTAGTTTCCAGAAATGGAACCGATCACGTTTTCTCGGATCAGATATCGGACAGGAATGTTCTTTTTCTGAAGGACAAGATAAACGCTATCGGGAACGATGTCGTGGTGAACGACCATGCCGCAATGATACACAAGGCCTTCACTGCATCTTCCCAGAAGAAGATAGAAGACACACTTGGTGTCGAGGTCATAAAGGGGACCATTGGAGGCATAAAAACGGTAGGGAGCGCCGCAATACTGACGAAGAAAGGGATGCTCGTGACACCGGAAGCCTCCGAAGATGAAATCCGTTCCCTGTCCGAATTTTTCAAGGTTCCAGTAAAAGAGGGCACAGCAAACTTCGGAAACATGTATGTGGGCTCCTCAATACTTGCCAACAGCAGGGGTGTCTTTGTGGGCAAGGAAACAACCCCGATCGAAACAGGAAGAATAGACGATATCCTGTCCTGATCCAGGGCTGGCCTGAGACCCGGAAGCCTCACATTATTTCGGATATTCTTATGATAGGGTGCAGTTCCAGGCCATTCTCCTGAAGAAGTTCCTTTCCACCCTCTTCACGATCCACAACGCAGAATACCCGGCTCACACTGGCACCATTCTCCCTCAGGTAGGTGGCCGCTTTGAGCACCGAGTTTCCGGTAGTAACAACATCCTCTATAATTTCTATGGTTTCTCCCTCAATTACCTCGCCAATGGTCAGTTTTTTGGTCCCATGCTTTCGTTCCTTCCTGATGATAAGGTAAGGGACATTTTTCCTGAGGGCTGTGGCCACGAGAAGAGGTACGGCCCCAAGCTCCACGCCGGATAGTTTGGTCTCGGATACCATGCGGGAGAAGTTTTCAGCAACGAGATTGAGCAGATAGGGGTCGGTCGCGGCATCCTTTATGTCGACATAATACTTCGATTTCTTGCCTGATGTCAGCGTAAAATCCCCGAACTTTATGGCTCCTCTGTTCATGAGCTCCCTGGATAGTTTATCAGCCAGTTCATCCATCCATGGGAAATGGCTTAACATTTGAATAATATGTTTCCTCCTGCCCGATGCCTGTGGTACTCCATTGGCCGCATCAGAAAACATGCGGCATTCACCATAAATTAAAGAGGGGAGAACGATGCAGTCAATTAACCACAGGAACTATGCGGGAGAAGATAAATGGACTCTTACGGGAGAAAGATAATTGCGGTTACAGGAACGGGCACATTCCTTTCTGTCGTGAACACCTCCTCTCTCCTGATCGCCATTCCCACAATCCTTCTGAGCCTGAAGATATCGTTCTTCCTGGCCATATGGATCATAGTGGCGTATTCACTTGCCCTTACGGTCCTCACACCCATTCTCGGGAAATACTCTGACATTGTGGGCAGGAAAAGGCTTTACTCGTATGGTTACGTGGTGTTCTTTGCGGGCTCAATAGTTTCTGCAGCAGCTTTCAGAGGAGACATGCTCCTTGCAGGCAGGGTCATTCAAGGCATCGGCGGGGCGTTCCTGTTCTCAAACAGCCTGGCAATAATAACGGATACTTTCAAGGCGGTGGAACTGAGACAGGCCATGGGCATAAACGCAGCTATACTGGCCCTGGGGACATCAATTGGGCCCCTGGTTGGCGGCCTTCTTACCGACATAACATGGAGGGCCATTTTCATCTTCAATATACCCATATCTCTCGCCGGCTTCTACATGTCAAGCAGGCACATCCATGAGATATCCCGTGGAAAGAGGGGGCAGATGGATCTCAAGGGGGCATTGCTGCTCTCCACCACGATAGTATTCGGCATTGTCTCCCTCACAATCCTGCCTTCGACCGGCCTGCTTTCCCTTACCATAGTCTCGCTGGCCGTTGTCACCGGGATATTCTTCATTCTTTTCTGGCTCCAGGAGCACTCATCTCCTGCGCCAATCATAAATCCGGAAATAATGCGCAATCCAAAGCTGTCCGTTTCAGCCCTGGCACTTGTAATGGGCTCTCTCTCAAGATTCTCGGTACTTTTCCTCCTGACTCTGTTTTTTCAAGGTCCACTGAAGTATTCTCCGCTGTACTCTGGGGTACTCCTTCTCCCGCTGGCAGGTTCAATGGGCGTTTTCAGCTTTTTCTCAGGTTTCATTAAGCAGAAGATCACCGACACTGCACTCGAGGTCATCGGCCTTGTCCTGACCGGTACAGGCTCAATAATTGTGGGTATTCTCCTGGCAATAAGGGCGCCTTACCTGCCGGTGGCCCTCTCAATGGTCCTGGTAGGTGCCGGGAGTGGCCTCTTCTATACTCCGAACAGCACGATAATCATGCTCTCCGTACCGGCAAGAATGAGGGGAGAAACTGCAGGCATCAGGACGCTCATGGTCAACCTCGGGTCTGTCATGGGGCTGACTGTGGTGTTCATGCTCATCTCCGCATACGTCCCCCAGAACATTGTCAGCAGCATATTCCTCGGGCTCTCCAACAGCAGCATTGGGCCCTACATATCGCTATTCTATGATGCTTCGGAGATAATCCTGTTCCTGTCCGGAGTGGTTTCACTGCTTCCCGTTCCCATGATACTTCGGCACAGGGGTGAAGGGAGTTAGCTGTTGTCAGACAAAAACAGACAAAAGCTGTTTTGCTTCTCCTCCAGAATTTTGTTATTCTGTCAGACAAAAAAATTATATAACTTTGTAATTATCTTATCAGACATATGGTAGACATAGTTGACCTTCTTTATAAATCGGCGATGGAGAATTCTGAGCCATCTCCAAGGATGGAAGAGAGCATTAACGATGATTTTCTTTCACCGGAGGATCGCGAGATTCTTGAGATTGCCAACAGGCTAAGGGTGCGAATCAAGATAATGGGTTGTGGCGGAGGAGGCTCCAACACCGTTAACAGACTGTCAAGCGAAGGCGTTGAAGGGGCTGAGCTTGTGGCCATAAATACAGATGCAAACCACCTCACTACAATAAGATCAAGGCACAGGATGCTCATAGGAAAGAAAAGAACCCGTGGGCTCGGAACAGGCGCAATCCCCAAGATAGGGGAAGAGGCAGCCATAGAGGACCTCCCAATGATACAGAAACTTGTCCAGAGGTCGGATATAGCCTTTATCACCTGTGGACTGGGGGGAGGAACGGGCACTGGCTCAGCTCCAGTCATAGCCAAGGCTGCAAAAGACGCAGGCTCCCTTGTAATATCAATAGTCACACTCCCGTTCTCCGCAGAGGGACACATACGGATGGAGAATGCCATTGCAGGACTGGAGAAACTTTCGCTTTACTCAGACACCGTGATTGCCATCCCCAACGACAAGCTTCTAAAGGAAGTTCCAAAGAGGCCCATACAGGAAGCTTTCCAGTATGCTGACTCGGTACTTTCGGAAGCCATGAAGGGAATCACCGAACTGATCACCAAGACGGGACTCATCAACCTTGACTACGCAGATATCAAGACAATAATGAAAGACGGCGGAGTCGCCATGGTGGGTATCGGTGAAGCTTCAGGTGGAGGCAACAGGGTGCTTTCCGCAGTTAACGATGCAATATCCTCACCCCTTGTGGAGGCGGACATCACTGACGCAAAGAATTGCCTTATACGCGTGATTGGCGGTTCCAATATGACTGTCAGTGAAGCTGAAAATGCAATGGCTGAAATCCAGAAGCGAATTGACAGGGACGCCAGGATTATCTGGGGAGCAAGCATAGACCCGGAAATGGGCGACAAGATCAAGGTACTTGTGCTTCTTACCGGCGTGAAATCCCCTTACATGATATCCGGTAGGAACGAAGCCAGAAACATTAGGAAACTCCTTGGCGGATTCGACGAGGATCTGGGCATAGACATGGTCCAGTAAATTTCATGATGAAACTCCTCCCTCCCTTTTTTTATTTTTCTGCTGCAAACTTTTAACTAGGACCTGCCAATTGTAAACCCTAGGATTGAATTGGATTCTAGAATAGTTTTGGCCATTGACGTTTTTGATACCGGATATGCCATTGATCTTGCAAAGAAGACTGGCGATGAGCTGTTTGCCATAAAGATAAACTGGCCTCTCATCATGGCGGGCGGGGCATCCATCATATCAGAGCTGGCACGTTTCTCCAGGGTGATATGTGACCTGAAGGTGGCAGACATACCCAACACAAATTCCCTGATAGCAGGAAAAGTCTCAGAGAAAGGTGCCTGGGGGATCATAAGCCACTCATTTGTAGGAAGTGACTCTCTGAAAGCTGTGGTATCCTCATCAGGAGATACAAAGGTCTTCTCGGTGGTGGCTATGAGCCATCCGGGATCAGGGGAATTCATCTATCCGAACACGGAGAAGCTCATCGGGGTTTCAAGGGACGCCGGTGTGTATGGGCTCATAGCACCGGGAAATGATTATGAAATGCTTTCAAAAGTGAGGAAACTTGCTCCTGATCTGAAGATAATGAGCCCGGGAGTTGGCGCCCAGGGTGGATCAGCAACCGGAGCAGTAAAAGCTGGAGCCGATCTCGTCATAGTGGGAAGAGCCATCTACAACTCCAGCGACCCCATGGGTGTGGTGAAAAAGTTGAATGCAGAGGTCTCGGGCGTCTAGACAACTGGCGTGAACACATAGTACATCAAGAGCATCATGGGCAAGACGTATATTATGAGGAACACGTAGAATGCCATATAATATGTTCTGAGGGCCCTCTTTATGTCTCCAACTGTGGGTTCGAACCCATTCTCATTCAGGATATAGTATCCCACTTTTTCCAGCCTGAGATTCAGGGAAGATGCCATTGCACCCATTGCCCATCCGTTGTTCGGGCTGTCAGCTGCCATGCGGGCCGCTATGAATGAAATGCTGGCAACCCTGTAATTCAGCAGCTCCGATCCGAGCATGATAAAAAAGGACACAATCTTGGAGGGTATGTAATTCAACAGGGTGTGAAAAACAGAAGGCCATTTTCCAAAATCAATATTTTTCCTGTTCTTCTGCCCCACAAGTGTGTCGATCACGTTAACAACCCTTGAAATGAATGCTCCGACTATTCCAAAAAGCGAAAAATAGAAGAGCGGAGCAAATACATCGTTGAGCAGAGACACGGAGACCGTTTCGATTACTGCAGACGAGATGCCGGACTCGTCCAGGCCGGTGGGATCCCTCTTAATGATCCTGGATGCAAAAGTCCTGGCTTCCTCAATCCTCCCCTCTTCCAGTGCCCTGACAACAGGATTGATATCCTGCCCTATTGCGGTGAGTGAAAAGGTTCCCTTAAGGAGGATCACGGCAATTATTACGTACGCTATTACAAATTCCTTTGTAAAAGATAGAACGACGTAGATGAGTATTCCAAAGATGAATGAAACGAATAAGGTGAAGACAAATCCGGCAAGCTGTTTATCCTTTATCATCCGGATATAAGGATCAAAAAACAGGCTTACCCTTCTGACCACGGTGACAGGGTGCACATATTTCCTTGGTTCACCAAAGATGAAATCTATTGTAATGGCTCCAATGAGGATCGCCAGTGATATTTCAAGATACAGTGGTGACATTTGCAAGCACTCTATGTAATCTTTCACAATTACTCACTCAATAAAAGCTTTGGTCTTTCGCCTAATCTAGACAAAAGGGAAGAAATCATGAATCAAGATGGCGGAGCGTTCCATCATGGGAATGAATGGCGCAATGCCCTGCTACTCTCTGCAGTGCAATGGTAAAAGCGTCATGGAATGGTCGGATACAGAGTGTTCTGTCGTGGTAAAGTGGGTGAATATGCCCCGTTTGGGTAAGAATCTATCAACAGCGCAGTACGA
>OFHI01000010.1_pt1 | contig 57791 bp, 56 predicted proteins | sample 1522021 | NCBI WGS metagenome assembly OFHI01 (sample SAMEA2464839, study PRJEB22497) | soil metagenome | biome: Grassland; feature: Farmland; material: Clay | place: Australia | collected 2013-02-01 | depth 1.4 m | reverse complement strand
TGTGGATACTTCCAGTGATATCTCTGGTTTCAGGTACAGGTATCTTGTCCTGAACTCTGCCCATGAGTCCTCTGCATTTGCCATCTCGTACTGTTCACCTATGCCGCCATCTTCTTTCATTTCCGTTTTATATACGGTACGCTTATGTACGTCCATTCCAATAAGTATTCTGACCACCTCCTATGTGGTTGGTGAGAGTTTGGAGTCGGAGCTTACTCGACAGTCTTCTATTCACCCTTGTTCCAGGGTAGTATGTCGAGGCGAAGGGCAGTCAATCTAATTCGCGACCTCGCAGGTCATAGAGTTTATCGACTGCCTCTCCGGCTCTCACACTATCATCGTCATGACAGCGTGGACAAAAGAACATTTTTCATTGACATCTACTTCCCTTATCATGAAGTGATTTAATAATTAACTTTCTGCTAAAATATATCCCGCACATTGTTGTGTAATCTCATATCATGGCACAGAAAAACAAGAATTTTAACACAAAAATATACGAACTTGAATAGCTTATAGTAAATCAATCGGTGAAGTGAATGGTTGATGTTATTGTTCTCATAAAACAGATGCCGGACCTGGAGCAGGTCAAGCCTGATCCAACGACTGGAGAACCACAATTAAAGAATGTCCCTCTGAAGTTGGAGACCCTCAGTGAAAATTCGGTTGAAGAGGCCGTGCGCCTAAAGGAAAAGTACGGTGGCAAAGTCACTGCCCTCATCTTCGGAAACGGGATGTCTAGTGCCATCCTGAAGAAAGCGTACGCCATGGGTGCTGACGAAGGCTTCATTCTGAACGGTTATCAGGGAAATGATCCCTCCCTCACTGCAAGGGTACTGGGAGACAAGATCAAGACCCTGAAACACGACGTGGTTCTTCTGGGGAACCAGTCGGCGGATTCCATATCAGGGCTTCTGGGAGGCAAGCTTGCAAGCTACCTCGGGTTGCCTCTCCTTGGCAACGCCAACTCGGTTGAGATAGAGGGAAACACCATAAAAGTCAAGAGAGCACTGGAGGAGAACAACATGGTAATCCAGGCGGATTTCCCTGCTGTTGTCTCTGTGACCCAGGAAATCAACGAGCCAAGGCTTCCACCCGTTATGCAGATCATGGCCGCCGGACGAAAGCCCATCAACAACGAGAATCCAGAAATCACTGGCGCCAGTGATATCAGGGTCCTTTCAAACAAGGCGCCAAAGAGCGAGAGGAAGAAAATCGTCATAGAGGATATTGAAAAGGGTATTGCTGAGGTTGCCAGGGTAATAAAGGAGGAATCAAGATGAAGGCGCTTGTCTTTTCAGAATTTCCTGAAATGGCGGCTCAGATGGTAACCTATCTGAAAAAAACAATGGAGGTGGATGCTGCAACAACATCTCCAAGGGCAGATGAACTTTCTGAGTATGGAGCGGGAACTGTTTTCAAATTGAGTGGAGCGGCGCAGTACGACAACGTTGCCAAAGCCCTCCAGGAACTCCATGGAAAAGGATACGACTACATGTTCGTAGCATCCACCATACTGGGCAGAGAAGTTGCCGGTGCAGCAAGCCAGGCGCTTTCCCTCGGAATTATACCAGAAATAACAGGCTTTGAGGCAAAGGATGGCAAATCTGTGACAAAGAGGTTCTACCTTGGAGGAAAAACAGTACTTGAGGAGGAATCCGGTGCAAGGGTATTCACGTTTGCACCCGGCATTGCTGATGCCGAGAAGGCAGGTTCAAAATCGGAGGTTTCCGAAATACCCCTTTCCGAGTCTGCAATAAAGGTTGTGAGCATTGAGGAGAAACAGTCCAGTGGAGTGAACCTCGAGAAGGCCAAGGTGATCGTTTGCGTGGGCAGAGGTATAGGCAAGAAAGAGGGAATAGCCTCAGTTGAGCCTCTTGTCAAGGCTGTCAATGGCGAACTTGCAGGGTCCCGTCCCGTTTGCCTGGATTACCAGTGGCTAAGCGAGGAAAGGCAGGTCGGAATTTCAGGCAAGAAAGTCAGACCGAACCTGTACATTGCCGTAGGGCTGTCGGGACAGATCCAGCACATTGCAGGAATGAGGGGTTCCAAAACCGTTGTGGCCATAAACAAGGACAAGTCTGCACCCATTTTTGATGAAGCAGATTACGGCCTCGTTGGAGACCTTTACCAGATAATACCGAAGCTGGTACAGGCCCTGACTTCCTAGATTTGGCAAAGGGGGGCCAACAGGCTTTCCCACCCTGACTTTTCTGATGGCACCGGAACTGGAGATTCATCAAATGACCCGGTCAAATTGATCAATTATTCGGAAATACTTTTATTTGGCAATTTGTTTATTTGCATCAAGGAGAGATTTCAAGTTATTACAGAAGAGGAATTTGAGCGAAGAAATATTAGATTACGAAAGGTTTTGAAATTCGTAAGAATACTTCTGCCACTCAGCTTCGCTCCGTTTGTGATCTTTATTGCCGGAGTAACTCTTGGCGGAATTACCGGCACGAATAACATTGTTTTTCTCCTTCTCCAAGGGTTGTCCAATCCTGCTATCATCTTCGTGTTATATCTAAACTTGCAGAAACAAACCACATCAGATCCTGAACTGGTCAGAAGAAGAATGCAGAAATGGGAACCGGTGAGGGTTCCAACCATTGTAACTATCTTTTCAGGTGCAGTTGTGGAGGCAACTATTGTAATACTGTACCCCAATGTAAGAGGCTTGATTGCTGCATTGCTGTTTGGAGCCATCTTCCTTACTGTCATGGGTTACTTTGTTAAGAGAGCCACGAAACTGTCATGGAAGGAAATTTTGATCGGCAACATATAACGATATCTCTAACATCCACTGAGTTAGGCATCCCCTTTAGATTCAAAAAGAAAACAATTTCTGTTCTTGAATCCTTGTTTTCCTGGGTTGTGTGCCCGACCCATGGATTATGAGTCTGACACCAAATCTTGTGATGAGAGACTATCATTTGCAGGATAAACCAAATTTTGAGTGAGGATACAACATATCACCAAAGATTTTTTTAGGTCTAAGCCTTAAGATTATCCAGTAGTTAAAGCCCCTAAGCGTAAGTGGTGTCTATCATGTATGTATTCTCTATTATACTCCTAATCGGCCTGGTAGCCTCGGCCGGATTGTTTCTTTACGCTATTTATGAACGATTGTGGAATGCAGTCAGGATCCCCGAAAAGAAACCAGAGCTGAAACTTCAGATCGGAAGAAGGATCTTCATTGTGCTAAGGAACGTCTTCCTTCAGGGGAAGTTGCTGAAGGACCTTGGTGGAGGAATAATGCACTTCCTTATGTTCTGGGGTTTCATCGCGTTCGCATTCTATTCAAGTGATTTCTTTTACAGCGCCTTATTTGCACCCAGTCAGCTTCTTTCCGGAGCACTGGAGAGCGCAGCCTTCTTCACTGTTGACATTTTTGCACTTATCATCATCCTGGATGTCATCTATGCCTTCATAAGGCGCTGGGGAATCAGGGTGCCCAGGTACCAGGGCTACAACGGATTCGAGGCCTGGTTCATACTGTCTCTTGTGGGCATCCTGATGGTCACATACTTCATCCTTTCCATTCTCCGCCTTGATGGTGTATCCGCAAGCATTCCAGGAAGCCTGGCTGAGAACCTTGCTCCTGCAAACACACCCGTAACCTATGCCCTTGCATCAATACTTCCAAAGATTTCCGCTTCAACGGGATATTACATCTACTGGGTCGCATTCTGGATACACGCGCTTGACTTCCTTGTCTTCCTGGCCTATATACCAACATCAAAGCACCTTCACCTTGTTGCTGCACCCCTTAATGTGCTACTGTCAAAAGATTCCCAGGCTAACCTCAAGCCCATAGACTTTGAGAAGGAAACAAGGTTTGGCGCAACCGACATCAGGGATTTCAACTGGAAGGACTACTTTGACTTCTATTCCTGCACAGAGTGCGGAAGATGCACTTACAACTGCCCTGCTTACCTTACCGGAAAGACACTTTCACCGAGGGACATAATCTGGGACCTCAGGGAAGTAGTACTTGCTCAGGGGAAGGAGCTGCGGACCAAGGGCGGAGAGAAAGACCAGGTCTTCAAGACTGTGATTGGAGACCCCATTAAGGAAAAAGATCTATGGTCCTGCACCACTTGTATGGCCTGCGTTGAGCAGTGCCCTGTGATGATCGACCATGTTCCCAAGATCGTTGACATGAGGAGATCCCTGGTCCTGAATCAGGGAAAAGCTCCAAGGGAAGTCATTGATCTCACCAGGAACATCGAATCTTACGCCAGCCCGTATGCAATAGATCCGTCCACCAGGGCAGACTGGGCAGACGGTCTTGACGTTGTAGATCTTTCAAAGACTCCCGACGCAGACTATGACCTGCTCTACTGGGTTGGATGCGTCGCGAGCTTCGACAGGAGAAACCAGGAAATTGCAAAGTCCGTTACAAAGATCCTCAAGAAGGCTGGAGTGAGATTTGCCATCCTTGGAAAGGAGGAGAAATGTACAGGGGATCCAGCAAGAAGAACCGGAAATGAATATCTCGCAGACATGATGATCAAGGGCAATGTGGAGACCCTGAAGAACCACAGAGTGCAGAAAGTCATCACGAGCTGTGCCCACTGCTTCAATACACTGAAGAATGAGTACAAGGATTTTGGAATCGAGCTAGAAGTTCATCACCACACAGAATACATAAACCGCCTCATCTCTGACAAGAAACTGCAGGTAAAGTCTCTTGAATCAGATCTTCTGGAAAAGTACACCTACCATGACCCCTGTTATATTGGAAGGTACAACAAGACTTATGAGGAACCCAGGGACGTTGTGAAGAGCTTTGCAGCCAACTATGAGGAGATGGAAATGAACAAGAGCAAGGCCCTTTGCTGTGGAGCAGGAGGCGGAAGGCTCTGGATGGAAGAGAAGGAGGGAACGCTGATCTCGCACAAGAGGATAGAGCAGGCCGATAAAGTTGGTGCATCTACCGTTGTTACTGCATGCCCGTACTGTATGACCATGCTTGACGACGCGAGGAAGACAACGAACCGCGAAGACAAGATGAAGATACAGGACGTGTCTGAGCTCATAGCAGGAAGATTAGAATAAACTTCCACCTTTTTTGTTTGACCTCCTGTTTTCCAACTTGATTCCCACACTTTCTTCGAAAATGCTCTTGTTTGGGTAATCAGGCACCTCCAAACAAAAGTTCAATGGGAACAATATACCACTGGATGGGTGCCTGTTAGCACCTTGATACAACCATCAATACGATGCTGAAAGAGAATGGGTAATTAAGATCCTGCTGTATTTCGGGACTAATATCCAGTAGTATGGATAGCCCGTTGTAAGACAGTCTAAGCCCAAAAATACTATCAATACTACAATAGTGTTCCGCTTTCCAGTGAGGCTCAGGATATAATGGTTTTACCATAGTATGCTATGAATTTATTCTCGTTGAGTAAAAAACCACAGACGCCCCCCCGGGAAGTTTTCTGAAAGTACCTCACATTGTGGGCATTCCTTGTTTCTTTTTTCATTAGAAAATTCTTATGAAATTGTGAAACCGGGTTCAACTGTGGACAAAAAAAGTTGGGATAGAAGTGTTAGATCTATCTGCGTGCTGCCATTCCCGGTGACGCTGCCAGTAATGCGTTTTCCCCGGAACTCTCCTCGAGGTCGAGCCTCTTTGGTTCGGGAAGCAGGAAGACGGTGAGCAGGACGCCAGCAACTGAAAGGCCTGCGAGAACCAGAAACAGTCCTGATTCAGTTATGGTGGAAATAATCACGGCATTCAGGAATGTTCCCACGAATGCCCCGATCTTTCCTCCTGCTGCAGATGCACCGCTTCCCAGCCCCCTGACTTTGGTGGGGAATACTTCAGGTGGATAGATGAAAGTTGTAACATTTGGGCCGAATTCAATGAAGAAGTAGCTTAAGCCATAAAGCCCCAGGAACTCGACCAGATAGTTTGGGGAAAGAAGCTGATGGAATATGCCAAGTATTCCGAAACTGATGGCCATTGCCAGAAATCCAATGGTCTGTATTGTTTTCCGTCCTATCCTGTCTATGGTAAATGTTGCTATCCAGTAGCCCGGGAATGCTGCAAACCCGAAGATCATTGCCGAATATGTTGTTGTGAGTATGAGGCCGTGAATGCCTGTCACTGTCTGTGGAACAAGTGCCCCGAGCATGGTGTGAGACATGATTGAGTTGCCGTACAGCGCCCAGTCCATGAGGAACCATGAGCCTGCCGTGCCGAGAAGGGTAAGTGCAAATTTTGGATTCTTCAGTATGTCTGTCCATGACTGTTCTACAACCTCATTGTTGAGGTCAGCGTTGGTACTTATTCCCGTAAGCTTCTCCCAATTCCTGGCTGCACTACTGGTGTCTCCCTTGACCCTGAGAGAGTATCTCGGTGTCTCCGGAAGTGTTCTTCTGTAATACACCACGATGAGCGCAGGAATTGCCCCGAATGCCAGCAGGAGTTTCCATGCTATTGCCAGGCTTACCCCTGAATATATAAGACCGAGTGAAACGAGAGGGCCGGCGAGCAGGCCGAGTGACTGCATTGAGAAAACCATCCCGATGAGTTTTCCCCTGCTATGGGTGTTGGAATATTCTGCCATGATGGTGGAGCTTGTTGCATAATCGCCTCCGATGCCAATCCCGAGTATGAATCTCCAGATGATAAGTATGTAGACTCCGTTGACCGGTGTCAGGAAGGCACCCCCAAGAGCCCCTATTACAAGTATGATGAGCTCTATACCATATATAGCCTTCCTGCCAAGCTTGTCAAGAAGCCTGCCGAATATGAGAGCACCAATAACTGCTGAAAGCAGCGCTGTAGAGTCCAGGAGCGACTTCTCGAAGGTGCTCATGTTCCCCCAGCCTGAGAGCACAAGCATGCTTGTTACAACGCCTATTATGAAAAGATCGTAGGCGTCAGTGAAAAAACCGAGACCGGCTACAATCCAGGTCTTATAGTGAAATCTGCTGAGTTTGGCGTTATTTACTGAACTGAGTAAGTCGGGTTCCGGGCCACCCTTACTCGAATGTTCATCGCCCATGACTTGAAAGCGATCTAATGATTATGAATTTATATTATATATTGTAATATACACTATATAATTTATATAGATATTGTTCACATCCGTCTGTAGCCCCGCACACAGACGTGTGTATGTTCTGGTGTCACCTGCAGTTCAAGCTGTTATATCTGTAATGCTGCAACGGGTTATCTTGATATACCTTGACCGTGTAGTTTCACCTTGAACTAACCGGATTCAGATCATGGAGAACACGGATACGCCATCGCTGATGAATTTCGATAATCTCACACTGAGTGGAGGAGAACTCGTATTAGCCGTAGCGAGAGCCTACACTGGGAGCTTCGGAACGAAACCCGACCTGGCGAGGCTCAACCTCCTGCTTTTCCTGATGGAAGGGGATGGTGAAATACGTTCAGAACTCCTGTTTTCCAACACAGCATTCGGGCCAAAGTCGAAATACCTTTTGGATTTCATTGATAAATACCCCGATCTGATCAGGGCCAGGTCCTACGGGAAGAAATCAAAGAAAAGGGCGGATCCGGATGTGGGGAAGAAAGTAGAACTCACTCCGGCGGGAGTGGAAATAGCGAACAGTGCTATCGAGTCCCTGTCGCAGCGTGAACTGAAAACCCTCTCCAGGATATTGTCAAAGTGGGGGAATGAGAAACACTCTGAGATACTCACCTATGTGTGCATGTTCTTCAACGACTTCTGCACTGCCGTTGAGAGGAGCGGCGACACAAAGCCTTTATCCTGAATTCGGGTTAATGATTCTGCCTTGACCGAATGCGTGTTCTGCAGGATCGCCAGTGGGGAGTCCCCTGCAGTCAAACTGTGGGAGGATGGTTCATATCTTGCCCTTCTTGACATATTTCCCAACACAGTGGGCCAGACGCTTGTCATAAGCAGGAAACATCTCAACAGCTACATTTTTGAACTGGAACAGGAGGAGATTGATGCCATCATGCGCGCAGCGAGGCAAGTTGCGGGCATGCTTGAACGGGGACTTTCCGTCAGGCGAGTGAACCTTGTGTTTGAAGGCCTTGAGGTAGACCATATACATGCCAAACTGTATCCGGTGCACGGAATCGATTCAAGGTTTGTCAGCATTGTTCCCGAGGAGACCGTGAAGTTTAACAGCTATCCAGGATTTGTTTCTACCCTGCATGGGCCAAAAGCTTCCCGGGAGGAGCTTGAACGGGTTGCTGAAAGAATACGGCAATTTAAGTGATAACTCGGAATCAGGTTAAAAATTAGCGATATATTAGAATATATTTTCATAATCTGCATGAGTGAGGCCAGATTATGTGAAGGTGAGGATTCCCTCCGGAGAATCCTACGCAAGAATAAAGAGGACACTGCGTGACAGGACACTCTATACTGTCTGCGAAGAGGCACGGTGCCCCAATGTGTCCGAATGCTGGGAGAGCGGCACCGCAACCTTCATGATAATGGGAAGCAACTGCTCCAGGGGCTGCAGATTCTGTGCAGTGACCCATGGAAACATGCTTCCACTGGATCCGGAAGAGCCTCAAAAGGTGGTTCAGTCAACCAGCATCATGGGACTTTCCTATGTGGTTGTAACCTCCGTCGACAGGGATGACCTGCCAGACCAGGGTGCGGCTCACTTTGCCAGGGTCATAAGTGAACTGAAGAAAACAGGAGTACTGGTGGAGGTGCTTATACCTGATTTCCGTGGAGAGGCTGAACTCATAAACAGGATCATAGATGAAAAGCCCGCGGTCCTTGCACACAACCTTGAGACCGTGAGAAGGCTGACACCAACTGTAAGGGACCCGAGGGCCGGTTATGACCAGTCTCTTTCTGTCCTGAAGCACGTCAAGGACGAGAACCCAGGGCAGCTCACCAAGTCATCACTTATGCTTGGCCTGGGAGAGACCGATGAAGAGGTGGAGCAGGCCCTTGCCGACCTTAGGGAAAACGGCGTCGACATACTGACCATCGGGCAGTACCTGAGACCATCGAAAATGCAATTACCCGTGGTTGAATATACCCAAATGGATAGGTTTAAAAAGCTTGAGAGTTTGGCGTACACGCTTGGATTTTCCTTCGTGGCATCCGGCCCTCTTGTAAGAACTTCATATAGAGCTGCAGAGGCATGGGCAAAAAGGAGATTAGAAAATGACTGAACTGGTAAACGATCAAAATGACAGGGAGAGATACATTAGGGCATATGGTGCCATGGTTCTCTCCAGAACGCTTGACAGAAAGATTATCACGGCGCAGAGGCAGGGAAGGGTAGGTTTCTACACACCATCCATGGGACAGGAGGCTGGACAAATAGGCCTGTCCATGGCACTGGGAAAGGATGATCTCCTGTTCCAGTATTACAGGGACGTAGCCCTCATGATACACCGCGGTGTGCCGGTTGAGACCATAATAAACCAGGTAATGGGCAATAAGGAGGATCTGGCAAAGGGAAAGCAGATGCCAAGCCACTTCCTGGCGGACGACCACAATTTCATGTCTGTCCAGAGCCCGGTGGGCACCAACCTTCCCCTGGCCGTTGGAGCGGCGTATGCCATCAAGTACCGGAAAGAGGACAGGATAGTTGTTGCTAGCTTTGGAGAGGGTTCCTCATCCACCCCTGACTTCCATGCCGCACTTAACATGGCTGCGGTTTTCAATCTCCCAATACTCTTCTTCTGTGAGAACAACGGCTGGGCAATCTCCCTCCCTGTGGAGAAGCAGACCAAGGTGGATGTCTGGAAGAAGGCTGAGGCATATGGAATGAAGGGGCTGTTCGCTGACGGAAACAACATAGAGGAATCATACAACGTCGCAAAGGAAGCCGTTGAGCACATCAGGGCGGGAAAAGGCCCAGTACTGATGGAGGTGAGGTTTTTCAGAATGGGGCCGCACTCCACATCTGATGACCCGACAAAGTACCAGACAGACATAGTCAAGGAAGGCGAAGACAGAGACCCCGTTGTCATAAATGAGGTATTGTTGAAGGAGAAGGGCTTCCTGACCGATGAGCTCATTGAAAAGATAAAGGCGGAGTCCATAAGGATAGTCAATGAAAAATTCGATGCATGCGAGAAAATTGAAGGTCCTGCACCGGAAACCATGTTCCAGGATGTGTATGAAGAAATGAACTGGATACTGAAGGAAGAAATGGAGGAGATCCTGTGACCACAATAAACATGGTTCAGGCACTGAACCAGACCCTTGATTACAGGATGGGCTCGGATGATTCAGTGATCCTTCTTGGAGAAGACATCGGTGTTGACGGAGGGGTCTTCAGGGTCACTGAAGGGCTCCAGGAGAAATACGGCAGCGAAAGGGTCATCGATACTCCGCTGGTGGAACTCGGCATCGTCGGGGCCTCCATTGGAATGGCACTGAATGGGCTCAGGCCCGTTCCGGAGATACAGTTCCAGGATTTCATCTACACGGCGTTTGACCAGATAATAAACCAGATGGCCAAAATGAGATACAGGACCGCAGGGAGGCTCAGTGTTCCTCTTGTCCTCAGGACACCTTACGGAGGAGGAGTCAGGGGAGGTCTTTACCATTCCCAGAGCGGCGAATCATACTTCGTTCACACCGCAGGGCTCACTGTGGTTACACCGTCCAACCCGTATGATGCCAAGGGACTGCTCTCGGCATCCATGGATCTCAATGATCCCGTGATCTTCCTTGAACCAAAGAGGCTCTACAGGGCATCCAAGGCAGAAGTCCCTGAAGAGGACTACAAAGTTGAGATCGGGAAAGCAAACCTGGAAAGAGAGGGAGACAGGCTTTCCATAATCACTTACGGATCAATGGTTCCTGTTGTAAGGGGTGCCGTTGAAAAAAACAACCTTGACGCCGACATCCTTGATCTGAGGACCCTGCTTCCACTGGACATTGAGGCGATCCAGAAAACGGTCAGGAAGACCGGAAGGGTAATGATAGTCCATGAAGCTCCCAGAACGCTTGGCATGGGTGCAGAAATTTCTGCCCTTATCTCCGAGAGGATGATCGAGTATCTCTACGCGCCGATCATCAGGGTTACGGGTCCAGACACGCCAATACCATACAGGCTTGAGGAGTATTACCTCCCCAACGGGAAAAGAATTGCAGCGGCTGCAGAAAAACTTCTAAATTTCAGGTGAAAAACATGTTCAGATTTAAACTGCCGGATATCGGCGAAGGCGTTACGGAAGGCGAAATAGTAAAGTGGCACGTGAAACAGGGAGACAGCATCTCTGTTGACCAGGACATGGTTGAGATAATGACCGACAAGGTCACCGTCCAGATCCCGTCTCCCGTGGAAGGGACCGTGAAAAGTGTCCTTTTTGAAGAGGGGCAGGTAGTTCAGGTTGGAAGCGTCCTAATCGAGATAGAGACTACTGGAGAAACTCCGCCGGAGCCTGAGGAGGCACCGGCACAGGAAGCAGGGGAAATCCATGTTGAAGAGAGAGTTCCTGTTGAAAACGTGCCTGAAGAGACGGGGCTCATACTCGCATCCCCGGCTGTCAGGAGGATCGCCAGGGACAAGGGGATAAACCTCTCCGTCCTCAGCGGCTCCGGGGAGCACGGAAGAATAACGCTTGATGATCTTGAGAATTACAAACCGGGCGAGCCAGAGACGGTGCCCGTTGAAGAGAAGGCCGTTGAAGAGCCTCCCAGGGCACCTGTTGTTTCCGGGGAGGATGAAGTCCTCGAGCCCCGGGGACTGAGAAGGCTCATCTTTGAGAAGATGACAAAGTCAAAACAGGTAATCCCGCATTTCACGGTTGTAGAAGAAGTGGACCTCACACGTGTTGGAGACACCATTTCCGCCCTTGCCAGAATGGACACAAAGGTGACATTCACCTCTTTCTTCGTGAAGGCAAGCGCTGCGGCTCTCAGGGAATACCCCTACCTCAATGCGATCTACAATGAGGCCTCAAAGAACTACACACTTAGGAAGCAGTACAACATCGGGATCGCTGTTGACACACCGGACGGGCTTACCGTTCCTGTCATCGCCAACGTTGACAGCAAGAGCCTCCTCAATGTTGCCCAGGATCTGTCAGACCTGGCATCCAGGGCAAGGAAGAACCAGCTCAAGCTCCATGAGGTGCAGAACGCAACCTTCACCGTGTCAAACGTGGGAACCATAGGGGGAATAATGTCCACGCCAATCATCAATTTCCCTGAAGTTGCAATACTTGGTGTCCACAGGATAATGAAAGTGAATGACAACGGCTGCGAGAGGCTCAAGACAAACCTGTCACTCTCCTGTGATCACCGCCTCGTGGACGGGGCAATGGCCACCAGGTTCCTGGTCAGGCTTAAGGAGTACCTGGAGAATCCCGAGTATCTTCTTGTGAGGTGAAAAGATGGATTTTGATGCTATAATTATCGGTGCGGGGCCAGGAGGATATTCCACAGCCATCAGGCTTGCCCAGAAAGAGAAGAAAGTACTGCTCATTGAAAAGGACAGGATCGGTGGAGAATGCCTGAATTATGGTTGCATACCTTCCAAGGCACTCATTGAACTCTCACACTCTGTTTCATACCTTAATGAGATGCCGGGGGTCGACATGACACTGAACCTGAACATGGAGGAGTGGCAACAGTGGAAATGGAACATGATTGAGAAGCTGACCGGTGGCGTGGAAACGCTCTGCAAGGCATACGGCGTGCAGATTGAGAAGGGAGAAGCCAGCATAATGGACAGGAATCGTGTCAGCGTAAACGGCACGGAGTTCACCTGCAGCAATCTTGTAATTGCAACAGGATCATCGCCTGTCCGGTTTGAGAGCATGAAGGAAGTGCTGTTCAACCGTGAAATGCTCGACGTAAAGGAGATCCCGGAGCAGCTCGTGATCATAGGCGGAGGATACATCGGAATTGAGCTGGGCACAGCCTTCGCAAAGCTTGGCTCCGCAGTTACAATAGTGGAGATGATGGATGGCGTACTTCCTGGCGTGGACAGAGATCTGGTAAGGCACGTCGAGAGAAGGCTCAGGGACCTCAATGTCAGGGTCCTCACCTCCACCAGGGTGGAATCGGTCGATAAAGAGGGCGATTACACGGTTACACTGTCAAACGATGAAAAACTGAAGGCAGACGCTGTTCTGCTCACCGTTGGAAGGAGACCGAACACCACAGGCTTCGGCCTTGAAAACCTGGACCTGGAAATGGAAAACGGGTTCATCAGGACCAACAGCAGAAAGCAGACCAGCGTGGATGGAGTTTATGCCATAGGAGACGTTTCCGGGCAGCCCATGCTTGCCCACAAGGCATTCTACGATGCCGATGTGGCTGCAGACAACATAGCCGGAGGCAGTGCCGAGGTGGAATACAAAGCCATGCCGTACGTCATATACTCAGATCCTGAGATTTCATACACGGGTGAGCTGACGGGAAAATTCTCATCTTTTCCCGCAGGCGCAAACGGGAGATCGCTCGGGATGAACAACAGGCTTGGCACATACAGACTGTACTATGATGAAAGAGGCTTCGTGAAAGGCGCCGGGATAGTTGCACCGCACTCTTCCGAACTCATAAGTGAAGTAACCCTTGCCATAGAATCCGGGCTGATGGCCATGGACATCGGGCTTACCATACACCCGCACCCGACCATATCGGAAGGGTTGAAGGAGGCTGCAGAGGGCGCATATGGTTTACCGCTCCACTTCAAACCTCGCAGTTGACCTGGGAAAGGTCGGCTTCGAGAGCGCTTACAGGCTGCAGAAGCAGCTTGTCCAACTCATCAGGGATGGAAATCCACATGGATTCCTGCTCTTCCTTGAGCACGATCCAGTCTACACCATCGGGAGGAAACCAGTGGCGGAGAACTACTCATCCGTTGACGCCATTGTGACCGAGAGGGGCGGAGACGTCACCTACCATGGACCGGGGCAGCAGGTTGTCTACCCAATCCTGAACATTGCCCGGGGGGATGAGCTGGACGTCAGGGATTTTGTGCATTTTGTGGAAGATACGGTGATCAGCATTCTTGGATCCCATGGCTACAGGGCAAAAGTCGGGGATGAACCGGGCATCTGGGTTTCTACGGAGCACGGGGATAAGAAAGTTGCTTCCATAGGGATGGCAATTGACCACGGAATCTGCTACCACGGGGTTTCAATAAATATCTCGGCAGAGCCTCTCAATGGGTTCCGCAGGATCAGGCCATGCGGGCTTGACCCCGCTGTGATGCACTATGTTGACGTCACCAGGGGCTCCATAATGGAGGGTTTCGTGAAATCCTTCTCCGGAAGGTTCGGTAATTTTGAAAAAGCAGACAGGGATACGTTCCTGAAGGAACTTTCATTCACGCTTTGAACCGGATCTCAGTTCCCAGATAGTCTCTTTCACTGAGAGCCGCCTGTTGGCTGCAAGTGCCATCATGAAGAGCACTGAGGAAAGCCTGTTTATGTAGGACAGTACGTCCTCGCTGATCTTGAATCCCCGGGAACCTGAGACAATGAGCCTTTCGAGCCTTCTGCAAACAGTCCTTGCAACATGCAGGGATGCGGACTGTTCCGAGCCGCCGGGAACGACAAACAACCTGATTGTGCCGATCTCCTTCCTGTAGTGATCCACGCGCTCTTCAAGCCAGGAGGTGTTTTCAGCCGTCAGTTTTCTTCCCTTCCCCTGCATTATTATGTGTTCTCCAAGGGTAAAAATCTCAAACTGGATCCTGCCGATGTCCGACTCCATGTCTTCCCACTCCAGGGTCGCACCTGCCAGGCCCAGGAAAGAGTTGAATTCATCAAGTGTGCCTTCAAGCTCCACCAGAAGGGCATCTTTTCCAACCCTTTCGCCCATGCCGGGATCTGTCTCTCCCTTGTCCCCCCGTCTGGTGTACATAATTTAGAAATGCCTGACCGGCATTAAACTTACTGGATTCAAATCTCATGGCATGTTATTGGCAAATCTTATTTAATATGCCAAAATTAGACGAATGTGAGGCTGAACCGGGAGGACTACCTGCTTGTGATCTGGGAGTATCTGGAATCATTTGACAAGATTACAGAGAAGCAACTTGCCACAAGGCTTGGTATCAGCTCGCCCACTGCATACGAATACCTTACTAAACTTTCGGAAGAGGGACTAGTCAACAAGGAGGGAAAGAAAATCTCCTTCACCACAGCCGGCAAGAAGGCTGCCAGGGAACTGGTCAGGATGCACAGGATATCCGAGGTTTTCGCATACAAATTCCTGGAGGTGCCATGGGAAGAGACGCACGCATCTGTTATGGAGCTGGAACACATCTTCACGGGACCACGGGGTGAAGTACTTTTCAAGAATCTTGGCAGGCCCGGCCAGTGCCCGCACGGCAACCCCACAGATCCGGACCTGAAGGTCAGGGAGGTCCCGCTGCTCATTGCTGAGGAGGGTGACTACTTCATAAGAAGGGTGGTATTTGAGGACCAGTCTTTGCTGAAGGGACTGGTTTCAATAAACGCACTTCCCGATACACATGTCAGGGTTTACAGAGGTGACAACCTGGAAATAGAGAATGAACACGGCACTCTCAAGATACCCCACAGCGTTTCAATGTCGCTTCGCCTTTCGAAATGAGAATATGAAGTGGTATTGCCTGCGGGCATTGGTTTCACTGATTCCCCGGAATGAGAAATTCTTTTCATGATCATGCAGACGGGAAACATTTTTCATCTAGTTGAATATAAATCACAATGGCAGATCATAATTTACTTCGTGACAAACTGTCTGCCACAAACAGATACAGAAGGCTTGTCGATCTGAGGCGTGAGGTACAGGGCTCAAGGGGCACGTTGCCCTTCAGCATATATGCTGAACTTGAGAACCGCATCGATGAGAAGATCAGGACTTTTGACTACCCCATGTGTGACCAGGCCAAGATAACTGTCATGTTTTCAAACGGCCTTGCCATGGAACTTGACCCAGAGGAATGCATGTCTGCCATGAAAACGGATATGCGGCTTTCATCATACATATTCAGCAAGTATCCGTCAGCGGTCGATTTCAACATTGACTCTGATGCGCTCGTGGGCATGTTCACCAGGAAGAGAAGCGAGGAGCATGAAGAAAGGCGTGAGCCTGGATATTCCCCACTGCAGGGAAGCAACTCCTCCAACAGCATACAGCTGAAGGTCGATCTGCTCATAACCAAGATTGACCGGCTTGAGAAGATGTACAACGAGACCATTCCCAGAATATCCAAGGGAATTGACGAGCTTAAGGCCAAAATGGACTATCTCTACAAGAAGATGGTTGAGGAAAAAAAATAGGAACTCGCCATTGCCCCGGGAGTTTCATGATGTAGCGGGCACTTGCCCTCAGCACTCTGCAATTATGGGTTTTGCAACATCCACAGTCTCAATCTGTGGCCTGCAAACACTTTATGTTCTCAAATCGGTTTACTGAATTCAATGAGGCCCGGATCAGATGAAACCGGCATTCTGGAGACCCTGGATATGGCCAGGACGGGCAGATTTCATCTGAAGGCCATTATTGTTTCAGGCATGGGCTTTTTTTCAGACGCGTACGATCTCTTTGTGATTTCAACCGCGATTCCCATCATTGCATACTCGTTCAACATCACCTCCGCGAACAACATATTTGGAACACCGTTTGTTGGTCCGCTTGAGGCATCCTCGGTGGAAACCGGACTCATTGGTGCCATGGCCCTTTTTGGAGCTTTTGTGGGTGCAATGATCTTCGGGAGGATCGCCGACATCAGGGGGAGGAAGTACACCTACGGCATTGAGATGCTGATCCTGGTTGCCTTCGCAATAATCTCCGCATTCTCCGTCAACGTATACATGCTCATGATCTCAAGGTTCATCCTGGGAATCGGCGTTGGTGGTGACTATCCCATAAGCTCCACGATCATGAGCGAGTATGCCAGCGTGAGGAACAGGGGCAAGATGGTGCTCTCTGTATTTTCCATGCAGGGATTCGGCCTGCTCACTGGAGCCGTGGTGGGAATTGCCGCAGTACATTTCCTTTCACTGGACTCCGCCTGGAGATTCATGCTCGGCTTTGGTGCGGTTCCGGCAGCATCCGTGATATACCTCCGAAGGAAGATAAAAGAGACCCCGAGATTCTCCCTCCAGATCAGGGGTGACGTGAAGGAGGCAGCCAGTGCGGTCAGGGATGTCACCGGAGGCAAGGGCGAGAGCGGGCCGGAAGTAAAGGGAACCCCCGCCAAAGTGAAGGTACTGAGGAGCATACTGCTCCGGAAATACTGGGTGATCATACTTGGGACCGCGGGCTCCTGGTTTCTCTTCGACATGGCATTCTACGGGACGTCTGTCAACAGCGGGCTCATACTTCAGCAGATAGGCTACGGCAAAATTGCGGGAGACATAAGGGCGACAATCTTCAACATTGCAGTGGGAAACGCAATTCTTGCGGGAATCTTTGCCATTCCCGGATACTGGATTGCTGTGGGTCTTGTGGACAAGGTTGGGAGGAAGGCCCTCCAGTGGATAGGATTCACCGCGATGGCTGTCATCTATTTCATATTCGCCATAAACTACGTTGGAATAAAGAACGACTTCCTACTCTTCATTTCCCTCTACGGCCTTTCATACCTTTTCGGAAATATCGGGCCAAATTCCACCACGTTCATTCTTCCCACGGAGCTGTTCCCGACACAGATAAGAACCACGGGTCATGGAATAGCCGCTTCAGCGGGGAAGCTTGGCGCGGGAATATTCACTTTCCTGGAGCCAATCCTCTATGTCCTTAACGGCCCATCTACTGTTTTTGCACTTCTCTCAGGATTTTCCGTGATTGCTGTTCTCCTGACGCTGTTCACCATTGAGGAGACAAAGAACCGCAGCCTGGAGACCATCTCCCTGAAACTGGGCAGCAGAAAATAACTTCATTATTATACTTTCTTTTTTCATATGTTTACAATAAACTTTTTTAGGTCTCCCTAATTTAACCTCGATGGATCTTCTCTCTCTGCTGGCATATTCCTCCATAATGGGATTCTCAATCTTCCTTATTCTTCCAATAGCGGCAGTCATGAAGCTGTCACAGAGATCCATGATCATCCTGAACTCCCTTTCCATAGGAATACTCATATACCTCCTCATGGACATATTCATGGGAACGTACACATTCGTCAACCCCAATTTTGAGGATGGTGTGTTCAACATACCATACTCCATCATCATAATTCTCGGGATAATCCTCTCCTTCGCGCTCTTCTCGTTTTATCCCATGATTTCCAGCAGGAGAAGTGCACCTGAAAAAATGGGCAAGGCATCGGGCCTTGCTTTCATAATGGCATGGGGCATCGGCCTGCAGAACCTGACTGAGGGGCTTGCCCTGGGATCGTCCATAAGGCTCGGGTTGTCTGCCCTCATAATCCCCATCCTGGTGGGCTTCACAGTGCAGAACGTGACGGAGGGGTTCCCCATAGTTGCTCCATTCCTTCATGCCAATGAGCGTGTGCCCATTAAGCCCCTGGCTGCTGCCCTGTTCATTGGAGGCTTTCCTACACTCATAGGCTCGGCACTGAGCTTCTACATAAGTTCCGTGGCATTCGTTGTGGCCTTCAACTCAGTTGCACTGGGCAGCATACTCTTTGTTACGCTTCAGATGTACAGGGCCAACAGCCGCCTCGCATCGGGAGCACCGTCAGCATATGGCAACATCGGAATAATGGCCGGCCTTCTCATAGCATTCATGGTCAATCTTCTTCCCTGAGTGGAATGAGGAAAGGATTGCTGGCAAACTCGTGGGAAAGGACAGTCTCCGGCCCATGTCCAGGCAGTACCCGGAGATTTCCGTCCATTGACAGGATCTTTCTCAGGGTATTCTCCATGGCCGGCATGGAACCACCCAGATCGGTCCTTCCTATGGTTCCCTTGAAAAGAGTGTCGCCCGTGAAAAAAACGTCTCCCACAAGGAAGCCTATGCTTCCAGGTGTGTGTCCAGGGAGGCTGACAACTCCTGCTGAGGCACCTCCGAACTCAATGGCGTCCCCGTCTTCCAGGTGCCTCTCCACTTCCACGTGTTGCAGGGGCCTGCCCATGTATTTCTCTGACACAGAGTATGACCAGCTCAGTATTTCCTCATCACCATTCCCCATGGCAAAATCGGAACCGAGTTTTTCCTTCAGGTCAGCTGTGTCAAAAACGTGATCGAGGTGCCCATGTGTTGATGCGACGTACAGGACATGCATTCCTTGAAGAGGGAGCCCGTCCAATATGGTTGCGGCCCCCACTCCCGGGTCTATGAGAATGGCCTCCCCGCCGGATGAGACCAGATACGTGTTTGTGAGGAAAGGGCCTGCTTCAAGCCTTGTTATGCTGACATCCATGCCCTGGTTCATTGATTCTCCAGGGTGAATTCCACCCTCTTGTTGCGCTTGCCCTTGCTCACCACTTTGGTCAGCACCATTTTTCCTATCTCACGGGAATCAGCCACATGAGTGCCACCATCAGCCTGCTCGTCCAGGTCATCTATGACTATGAGCCTGACCGATTCCAGTGAGTTTATAAGTTGGCGTCCGGGCTCTGTCCTCGCAAGGTTTTCCATCTTGAGCGCCTCCTCCCTTGAGACATCTTTCTGGTAGATTTTGTGCCCTTCCTGAATGAAGCCGTTGCATTCATCCAGGATCTTTTCCACCAGTTCACGGCTGAAGTCCTGCATGTCCAGATCTATCCTTGCCCTGTCCTGGTATATCTGGCCTCCTGTCAGGAGGCCCTGATCTCCATGCCTCCTGGTAACTATCCCGTCCATGACGTGAATGGCGGAATGGTGCCTCATGTGGGAATAACGCCTGTCCCAGTCGATCACCCCATGGACCTGCATGCCAGTTGACAGGTTTTCCGCAGAATCTACCGTGTGTATGACGTCACCGTCGTTCTTCCTGACATCCAGGACCTTCACTTCCCTGCCGTTAGCCTGCAGGATTCCCGTATCATTTGGCTGCCCTCCGCCTGTTGCGTAGAATGCAGTCCTGTCCAGGATGACCTCGTTTCCGTTTATTCCCGTGATAATGCCATCGAATTCCTTCAGGTACATGTCTTCCCAAAATAGCTTCTCTGTCACACATGCTCATTGCTTGAAGTTAAAAAAGTTTCCACAGATTTCTATGCATAAAAGGAATTGAAAATGTAGGAAACAAGAGTTATATAATCAACAAAAATGTAGACTTATGCCTTTGATCAAAGAAGAGGACAAAAAATATCTCGAACAGGAGTTTGAGAAGCACCTGAAGAATGATGTTGATGTTGTTGTTTTCACCTCCGATGATGCAAACTGCAAATACTGCAAGGAATCTGTTCAGCTCGCTGAAGAAGTGGCTGAAACCAGCGCAAAGATAAAGCTCACAACCTACAATTTTGACAAGGACAAGGATGCAGCAAATGAGTACGGGATAGACAAGTTCCCCGCCACCATCGTTACAAGAAGCGGTGTCAAGGACGGAAGAATCAGGTATTATGGCCTGCCGTCCGGATATGAATTCGGATCACTCATTGAAGACATAAAGAATGTCTCAAAGTGGGAAGCCGACGTATCGTCAAAGGCCCTTGAAATTCTGAACAAGATAGACAAGCCTGTCACCATCCGTGTGTATGTGACACCGACGTGCCCGTATTGCCCCAAGGCAGTGGGAACCGCACACAAGTTCGCCATACTGAATGAAAATATAACAGGCGAAATGGTTGAGTCCCTGGAATTCGACAAGGAGGCCGAGGAAGCAGGGGTTTCATCCGTGCCGCACATTGTAATAAATGGCGAAGTCGAATTTGTTGGCGCATATCCGGATGACCAGTTCGCAGAATACGTAATGGAAGCCTACAGCCACGCTTAGGCATCAACATTTCCATTTTTTCATTCTTTTTGCAAACAATTCTTTGTTTATTTAAAATTCAAATTCTAGCAATAAAATACTTTAAAATCAAGCGGCTTAACACTGCATGGGCTCATATGCAATTGTAAGTGAAATTGTCGAAAAAGCCAAGGCTATTGAGAATATAGACAAGGAACTGTCGGGTTTTGACAAGACCTTCCAGATAAAACCTTCAGACGCTTCTCCCTTTTACGTTGAGATCAAGGGAGGAGCAATCAACCTCAGCGAAGGTGAAATAGAGGGAGCAAGCGCAACAGTCATGGCCACGGATCAGGCACTCTCAGACATATTCACAGGAAAGACGGATGCTGTCAAAGCCTTCATGCAGGGCCAACTGAAGGTTTCTGGTGACATTTTCAGCGCCCAGAAACTGACAAGCATCATGTCAAAAATCCGGAAGTGAGTTCCATGGATATCAAAAAGGTAACCGTTGTTGGCGCAGGAATAATGGGGCATGGGATTGCGGAAGTCGTTGCACTGTCCGGATTGAAGGTTGACCTTGAAGATGCCTTCCCTGAGCCGCTGGAGAAAGCGAAGTCTGCCGTCCAGTCGAGCCTTGCCAGGATGATCAAGTCCGGAAAGATAAGCAAGGATGATTCTGAGGCCGTATTTTCCAGAATGAACTTCACCATGGATCTCAGGGAGAGTGTCAAAAACTCTGACCTGATCATAGAAGCCGTCCCAGAGATACCCGACTTGAAGAAAAAGCTCCTCAAGGAAATTTCAGAGAACTGCAGGAGCGATGCCATTATTGCTTCCAACACTTCCAATATCAGGATATCCGATCTGGCAAAAAACGTTTCAAACCCCGAAAGAATGGTTGGGCTTCATTTCTTCAATCCGCCTGTTGTCCTGAAACTTGTCGAAGTCATAAAGTCGGACAGGACTTCTGATGAGGTTTTCGAAGCCACTTTCCAGTTTTCAAAGAAGATAGGCAAGACGCCAATAAGGGTACTGAAGGATGCCCCGGGCTTTGTTGTGAACAGGATCAATGCTCCTGAAAGTCTCCTGTTCTGCCTCATACTGGACAAGGGACTCGCCAAACCAGAGGAGATGGATGCCTTCGGCCGTTCACAGGGGCTCCCAATGGGCCCGTACGAGCTCATGGACTACGTGGGCATAGATACGGTTGTGCATTCATTGAATTACTATGCTGAGGCCCTGGACAAGGAATATGGGAAGTGTTCATATTTTGACAGGTTCATGGAAAAGAATGAGCTTGGAGCAAAAACCGGCAAGGGCTTTTACGTCTGGGAAGGAGGCAAAGCCAGGATCCCTGAGGCCCCTCCATCAAGTGCGATAGATCTCATGGACGTCCTTTCAGTTGAAATAAATGAAGCGGTGAAAATAGTTGAAGAGGGAATTGCAGAACCTGCAGACATTGAAACGGGCGTTAAGCTGGGAATGAACAGGCCCTTTGGGCCCATCTCAGTTGCCGAAGGGCTTACCAATGCAGAGATAAAGAGAAAACTCCAGAAACTGAGCGAGAAATTTGAAACAAAGATATTCTACCCCGCAAAATCCATTGATGAGGGGAAGCTCAGGGAAGCCCTTTCAGGCAAGGCGAAAAAAAAGGCTGAAGAGCCAGGTCCATCCGGGCAGAAGGAAGAGGCACGGAGCGAACCCCAGGACGAACCTGTTGCTCTTAAGCGGGACGTCGAAACCCGGGTTGCCTACCTCACCCTGTCAAATACAAGGAACAACCTGATCAACGGAGACGTTCTTGAGGGCCTGGAGAGGCATCTTAAAACGCTCTGGAACGACAAGGAGATCAATGTCATAGTTGTCAGGGGAAATGGCAGCAATTTCTCGGCAGGAGCCCAGTTAACGCAGTTCTTCAGCGGACCCATGGACTTTGCTGAAAACGCAAGACTTGGCGAGAGGACTTTCAGGCTTCTTTCAGAGGTCCCCAAGATAACCATTGCAGAGATGAAGGGCAACGTCCTGGGTGGCGGGTTTGAACTCTCCACGTGGTGCGATATAAGAGTCTCCACTCCCGATGCCAAAATCGGGTTCCCGGAGGTAACACTGGGGCTGGTTCCGGGTTGGGGTGGAAGCCAGAGGCTTTCCAAGCTGCTTGGCATGTCAAGGGCCACCTACCTCATACTCACTGGAGAGAGATTCGACGGGAAGTACGCACATGATATAGGGCTGGTTTCCAGGCTTTTCCCATCAGAAAGCATTGGAGCTGAAACTGACAAACTGGCTGCCGAACTTGCCTCCAGGGTGGCACCGATTTCCGCCGGGCTGGCTAAGAGGCTCATTAACAAGGGCAGTGAAGTATCAGCGGACAACGGCCTTGAAATGGAGTCCATGGCAATGGGCCTCCTCTACGGCACCGATGACCTGAAGGAGGGTATTTCTGCATTCCTGCAGAAGAGAAAACCTGAGTATAAGGGAAGATAACCACTTCCATCTTTTTTTCACAGGCCACATTTTTTACCATATTTTCTCAGGCTTCGATTCTTGCGTTTCCATCCAGGGTCCAGAGGCTTCTCATCAAAGAAAAGGCCACAGTGCAAATAAGCAGCAAAATTCCAGACAGGATGAAATCCTTCAGGATGCCCATGTATGAAATTACAAATGCCCCGACTGCAATGGCAACAGGGCTGATTGAACTCAGTACACCATCAAGGGCGAAATACCGTCCCCGCATCTTTGGAGGAACAATGTTGTGTGCAGAGGTTAGCCACAGGTTTACGGCAATGCCTACAGCCACCCCCCATATCAGGGAGAAAACCACCGCAATAATAGCGTTCGGGAACAGACCCATGATAAGTACGGCTGAGCCCACAATTCCACCGAAGAAGATTACATTTATTTTTCCAGTGTATTTCAAAAGATCAATACGGCCTGGAATAAGTGAACCGATTACATCACCTATTGCAAAAGCTGCGAGAACAAAACCATAGACAAGTGAACTGGCAATAAGGCCATCTGCCACGTAGACAACAAAGAAAACAAATGTCATGTCCATGAAGAAATTGAAGAAAGTGGCAGAAACAGTCATGAGGAAGAAACCTTTTCTTGATATCAGCCAGGTGAATCCCTCCTTCAGCTCTTCGAACATACTCTGCCTTTTCTCCCTGTGCTGAACCACATTTGATTTGTCAGCACTCAGGTGAGGGAATATGATCAGTGCAGCAAGGATGCCTGAAGCGAGGTACCCGGCAGCGCTGAATCCAAAACCCACAGAAATGCCGAGGGCAATTATTATTCCTCCTGCCACTGCGTTGGATATGGAACCCAGGCTGCTGTTAAGGGCCCGGAAGATGCCGTTGGCTCCTGACAAATTTTCAGGCTTCACCAGATCAGGGAGCGTTGAAAGGCTGGCAGATCGCGATATTTCCCTGCTGGCTCCCCATATTGCCGATAGAAACAGGATTATGTAGAGGTTGAACTGTAAAATGGTGCTCGTAAAGACTAGAATCAGCATCACAAGAAATCCCATAATGCCGGACAGGGTGAGAAGCAGACCTTTGTTTACCCTGTCCACTATAGCTCCAACCGGAAGCGAGACGATAATCACGGCCATTGATTCGACTATAGCCACAATTCCCACTGCCACGGCAGAGTTCGTGAATGTGAACACGAACCACGTCAGGCATACCTGTGCAACATTGAAGGCGGAGTTGAAACTGGAACTTTGCCCGAGAAGTGCAATAAACTGCCTTCCAAAATATGATCCAGCCATGATGTTTCCCCGCATGCACGCGAATTCAGTCAGATGAACCCGGCAGCCTTCAAGTTAAGCTTCTGCGCCTAATAAGACCTCTGCGAGGTAATCCCCTATCTCCACAACCTGGTCCCCTTTGCTGAGATTTGAGTAACATATGGGGCAGGCTGTAACAATCCTGTCCGAATGCATGCCATCGAGTTCCCTGTATCTGTCTTCAGACACCTTTTCCGCTATATCAGGAAAGAGGAGTTCGTCGGGGCCTCCACAGCACATGGTCCTTCTTCCGCTCCGCGGTGGAAGCTCAACCTTGGATATCTTCCTGAGGGCCAGGAGGGGAGCGTTGTATACGTCGTCCCTCAGCGAGAAATGGCAGGGTTCATGATAGGTTATCCTTTCACCGCCATCCCTGTATTTGAGGTTCCCGATGAGATCAAGGTAGTGCACAATCTCGAAGTCGAAATGATCCACATATTTCGGGTAGGCGGTCTTGAGTAGATCGTACGTGTGAGGATCGACCGTTATTATCCTCCTGGCACCTGCTTTCCTGAAAATTTCTGTCACCTTCTCCGCATACTGCCTGAAAAGGTCCTCATAGCCAAGATCGTAGATGAAAGTCCCCGGATAAGGCTCGTCCTTCTCCAGGTATTTGAATGATATTCCAGCCCTGCCAAGCAGCCGTGCAATGTTGGCGAGAGACCCGTTCATCTTCGATGATATATTCGTATCCTGCATTCTGGAAGCCAGCTTGATGAGGGCTGGAGCCCGGCTCACCATCCTTGACATGAAGGTTGAAGCGGAACTGCCCATCCTCTTCCTGAATTCACTCATTGTCTTCGTGTAGGCCATGAGCTGAAACATATTGCCGGTGTACAGGAGATCCGGAGAATGCGGGTCAGATCTCATGCCATTGAACCATTCTGCACATTTTTCCCTGACTCCCAGGGGATTCATGTACTTCATGGTTACGTTCACGATCATCCTTGCGAGAGGGTTTTCATTTTTGCTTATCCCGCCGCTTGTGATAATCTTCCTTGAAATGTGGCTTACAAGCCCGGCATTGACCCCTGCAGGGCAGACATGCAGGCAGGCATTGCAGTCAAGGCAGGAATAGAAGCTGTCTGAAACCTTTATTTCTTCAGTGTTGCCGGAAGACGCCACTTTGAGAAGTTCGTTTCCCATTATGACGCGGCCACGCGCACCCTTCCATAGATCATATCCTGCTGCAGGAAGGGTTGGGCATACACTCTCACAGAAGCCGCAGCTGATGCATTTGCCGACTTCACTTTGAAGTGCTTCCAGAAGATTCTCAGTCAAACAACTTACCCCTGTTCATTATTCCGTTTGGATCGAAGGCTTTCCTTATGGTCCGCATGATGTTCATTGCCTCACCCGATCCTGTTTCCTGCATCTCAAGAAGGAGCAGGGATTTCTTCTCCAGCCCAATGCCATGTTCTGCAGAGACACTTCCGCCATGCTTTATGGCAATCATTGCGAATTCTTTCTGAAAACTGTCAATGTGCTCCATTTGCTCGGGTGTGCTGAGGTCCGCATAGATGTTTGCATGTATGTTGCCGTCGGATATGTGGCCGAAAAGTGCAACCTTCAAACCGTATTCCCTGATCTTCTCCTCACTCTCTCTCAGTGCCGCTGGAAGCCGTGAGGCTGGCACCACGATGTCGCCTATGACCACGCGCTCGCTGTTGCTCTCCCTTTCACTGAGAAGAGATGAATACGCACCCTTTCGCGCTTCGTAAATCTTTTCCATTTCAGCCTGATCCGTTGTGATCCTTGTGCTGATCGGGGAGAATTCCTTCAATATGGCTTCTGCCTCTGAAAGTTCCCTCTTTATGCTCTCCCTTGTGGACGCGATATCCACTATGAGCATGTAACTCGCGTCATCAGGAAACTTGAGGCCACGTGTTGATGAGAGTGAGTCCATGGTGATCCTGTCAAGGAACTCTGCGATTAGAGGGGTAACGCCTCTCCCCTTGAGTTTTGAGATGGCTTCTCCCACTCTGTCGATGGAGTCGTAATACGCCAGAATACGCCCCTTTGAATCCGGGAGAGGCCATATCTTCACTATTGCCCGTGTTATTACACCCAACGTCCCTTCTGCACCAACCAGAAGGGAGGTAAGGTCGTATCCCGCCGTTCTCTTGAGTACTGTACCCCCAGTCCTCGCAGTCTCTCCGTTTGGGAGAACTACATCCAGCCCGAGCACCCAGTTCTTTGTGGTTCCGTACATTGATGCCCTGAGTCCTCCGGCATTGGTTGAGATTGAACCGCCAACGGTCGCTGCTATGGAACTTGCTGGATCGGGCGGGTAGAAGAATCCGTATCTGGACAGGTGCTGGTTGAGCGCATCCAGCCTTACTCCAGGTTCCACGATCGCATACCTGTCTTCCGGGTGTACCTCGATTATCCTGTCAAATTTGGCCATGCTGAGAACGATCATTCCATTCATGGGAATTGATGAACCTGTGAGCGCAGTTCCACCACCTCTTGCCACAATGGGGATAGAATTTTCCTGGCAGTATTTTACAAGCCTGATGATTTCGTCGACCGAATCCGGGACCGCAACGGCAAGTGGAAGGTCTCCCTCGTAGTACGACGCGTCTGTCTTGTAAGGTATCTTCTGTTCTCTTTCTGTTATAAGGTTGCTTCCAAGGATCCTGGAGAGTTCCCGGATGTGATCCATGGAATGTTATTTTCGCAAAATATTAATGATTATTGATGACTGGAAAACAGGATATCAGCGCAACTTGACACAATAGAACCTCTTTCTTGCGTCATTCATGCAAACCTGGGTCTCAATCAGGTCCAGTTCCCTTAGCGCCTTTATGGCATATAACAGAGTCCTCTTTGACAGCAGGGTCTCTTCCATCAGATCATCAAAACGGGTTATCTTTTTCTCTTTCAACACCCTGAGCACAAGTTTGGCTGAAGGGGGCATGGATTTGATTAGCTCGACGTTTTCCATTTCTGCAATACGAGATTGGTCTTCTATGATATAAATCTGTGCAGTCAGACTTAAATACAGAAAAACTGAGCAGAGATTGTTATCACCGTACATGTCCTTCGCCTAATGCTGAAAGGTTTATGTGCCTCCAAATTATGTCAGAAAACTGCCACTGTAGCTCAGCTGGTAGAGCAGCTGATTTGTAATCAGCAGGTCGGGGGATCGAAACCCTCCAGTGGCTTCCTTTTGGTCATATCCACAACAGGAAAGCAGGAGAGAATCTTCATCAGTTACCTTGAGACGAAGAATATATGCTATGCCCGATAACTCTGGATATGATATTCCCGGACACAGGTATTCCTGCTATATCATAGCATCAAGGTCATCCCGCTCAGAAACTCCCCGGCGACTTCTTGGCAGGAAAATACCCATTGCTTTCCCCGAAGGAGTTAATCATTAAATCCCCTAAATGGTGACAACAGGGAATATATTCCAAAGGATAGGTTAGTGTGAAAATAAGCTTCTTTGTAATGCTAATAGATACCTCACTCTTATTCAAATTCAAAAGCGGATGTGTGAAACTGTGATTTTGTATTGAACCATTATAATTTTACCGAAATTTGTCAACATATTACTGGTATGTGTTACGAACTTTCCCTGGATGGAAATTAAATAAACAAACACTCAACTCAAGCAATACAAAAAATGTTTAGTATTTGGGGATTTCTCCAGTATAAATGCCATCCCCATAATACAAATCCAATATCGTGGCCTGTCAAGATATACGTAACGCAATAAGTTTTTGCGCATATTGACATTGAAGAAGTTAGAATACTTATATTTCGGAATCTTGGGGCAGTACCGAAAATTCTTATAGAAATGATCCATAATTTTTATCTGCAAGAGATGATACGCGATGTTGTTTGATGGGGACGAGCGAACTATTTATCAGGAGAAAGACGTATTGATTAACCAAGAAAAATGGGCGGGTACGTTGTTCCTGACTAACAAAAGAATAGCCTTAGAAAGAATACAAATCAAAAAATCCCACTTACCAATTATTGGAAAAGATCAAAAGAATGAGATCATTTCTTTTGTTGTTCCACTAACAGAAGTAACGAATGTAATTATAGTTAAGAAGCGACTTGGAAGGAGCGTAGCATTCAAAATATCCTATTCTGGCAGAGAAACTCAGTTTATAGTTAATGACCCAATAGTATGGGAAAATCAAATCCTGAGGGCAAAAAGTGAAATTGGACCTAAAGGTTCTGGCTATGGTATAAACATAAATGTTGGAACCACAGGTCAACTGGGACAACAGACTGCGTTGACTCAAACAATAGAGAGGCAGGTAGTGAAAATACGATGCAGTTACTGTGGCAGTCTGTATGACGAAGTGTTACACAAATGTCCAGGATGCGGAGCGAGGAGATAGACAATAAATAACAAAAGATTTATAAATTCACTGAGGCTGATACATTATGGACGTAAATAGTTTTCTCGCCAACGACGAACATATAACCGCCGAGTACAAAGGCAAACGTAAGGCTCATTTCTATGCCACTGACAGAAGGCTGATTTGGACTCGTAAAGGGAACCTTTTGGATGCTTCATATAACCACATAAATACAATTGGTATGGCAAAAGTAAGTCACAGAGGTCTTTTGGCACTTGGCATAATTATATTTATTGTTGGAATCGCTGTTGCAGCGGTTGGTGCAGCGGATGCTGGAATTGCTGTATTAATTATTGGTCTTATTGTCATAGTCATTTCCATTGTCCTCAGAGGTTCAGTATATACGCTTTCTCTATCAAGTGGCGAGAAGATATTAGTCCCTAAAACAAAATCCTCAAATGTGGACGCGTTCATAAAATCAATTAGAGACAAAATAAGATAGGAAAGTGTCATAGGTCGTGCTTAGATTGATGAGAGTTTGGCAGCCGACTTAGTAGCAAAGGCTGAGGCAAGGTCTCAGCATTTACTTTGATATTTCTTAACGGGCCTTACTTTCTTAGCAGTCAGTTCGTTTACCGCTACTTTTCGCTTAAAATATGAGAGTCACATGCTTTGATCAATTTGTGAAGTTAATCCCACTATGTTATTCAGCATTTTGCGACATTTTAATGCATCCGACATAAATTGGGAATGATAATTATACCTGTATCCAAGAAAATTAGAAGTGAGGTTATTTTGGTACCCAAATTGTACCCAGTCCTGCTCTCCATTGTTTCCTGTGAACCAGTTTGTATTCAACTGGAGGCTCCAGGCATTGTTGCGGTACGTAGAGTCGGTCGCACCAGAAAATTGTGAAAAACTCACATACTCTTGCGCATCAAATGTATGATGACTCACGGCTCCATCTATTCCTTCAACCTCAACAGAACCAAAAACATTGGTTCCACCCTCCTCTAATTGCGCGGCTCGATTCTTTAAGCTATGAACTGTTAGAGTTTTGTTGATCCAGGGATCGCCATTTATTCTCTCCTAAGCTCCGGGAGCGTTTGGGAGGGCAGACGAGTACCTGTTAAAAGTGTACATCGGTAAAATTCTATGGGTGGGCCCGAACTTGCGCCATTCATGTTATGTTTCTTCGGTATTATTACCTGTATTCCAGCCATAAGCATTATGAAAGTGATAAATACCATCAGGAGAAACCTTTTTTAACAATCGACTTACATATATTTCTAATAGTATAAATAATTCGTGTTATTCTTAATCATTATCTTTTGATAATTTTCTTTATTTTCCCATATGGGGAAAATAGGGTTCAACCCTATGAAAGAATTAAAAGAGGAGATAGTTACTATCAGAATTATCAGACTTCACAAGTCTACGTCAAACTCTCTGACCACCTTTACTAATTCTATTCCTCCGATCCCCTCAAACAAATTATGCATCGTGTCCAGCCTTGGTGACTTCTGTACCTGCTTTCAGCTATCATCAAGGATTTCCCTGAAATTGATTACCTCTGTCAATCTGACCTCCCATGGGCCTGAGTTTTCACTCAATTGCCCCAGGATCCTGATAATTGCAGGTGCCTGCTGGATGGGCACATTTATGCTAAGTCGCACGTTCTTATCGTAAGCTGCCCCATAGAATCCATAGACCACGATGTATTCAGAAGCCATTCGTTCCAGTAGGTCGACGATAAGAGGGTTTTCAGAATCAAAGGTCGTTATGCCCTCCCCAAGTTCGGTTATGTTGACCGGCGAGAGGATATCAGGCACCCTTTTCCCGTCTGCTTTGCCAACCGACTTCACACCATTGCCAAGAACATTTCCCATGACAAAGAAAAATTCGTCTTCATGCTTTGCCTGTTCCGGAGAATCTTCCTTCTTGAATGCTTCGATGGAAATTGTTGCTGCTTCTCCGTTTTCATCTATATGCTTGAAGATGGTAACCTCTCCAGTGGCCTTCTTGAGATATTCAACACGCAACCCTCTTTCATTGCTTGGGAAAGCAAGTAGCGCCCGTGATATTGCTGGAAGGTCAGCCTTGTTGAAAACAAAGTGTGCATAGGTTCTCCCCTTCTTGATGTACGAATAGTCCAGCATGATGCTATTGAATGCTTTTACAGCCATCTTTATTGCGGGACCGTACGTACCGTGGATCTCATCCATGCTTCTTCTTACCTGCCACAGGTCATCCTGCAGCTTTGCACCCACTCGGTTCAGGAAAAGCTTCTTGTCTCCTTCGTTCTCTGATCCCTCAGGCAGAAAAATGTTGAAATAAACGTTCTCCCTGATAAAACCCACTCCCACTGGAACCGTGAATGTAGATGCCCAGATGAAATTCGAGTCAGGCTCGCTGATGCCTGGCCTGGAGAATAGAATTTCGTAGTCCATTATGCCTGAAACATCCCTCAACGCTCTCGAAGAGAAGCTTTTCCCATTTCTCATGTGACATCGGCAATCACCAAGCTTCTTTATTTAATTTTCTTATGTGAGCCATATTTGCCATGGTTTGCGTGGGTGATTTTCACACTCCCTGAATCTGGAGGTATTGTTTTCCGGCATCTGCCAAGTATCTCGGACAGTGTATCCCTGGCATATGGAGAAAAAAACCATGCGCATCAATGGAGAAATAATTCAGAAGAGATTATTTTCCAGGTTAGATTGTTATAAGTGATCACGTGGTAAACCGAATATCCCCTGGAACAAGGAAAGCGATCCTCGATGAATTTCTGAAGGGCAGCAGCTCTAAAGCAGCGATTGCCAAAAAGTATGGGGTATCGACATCTACGGTGACCAGGATAGTCTCATCAGAGAGCCCATCCCAAACAGAACCAGCTGCCACAAAGGCTGCAAAGGAAAGCGGCAAGGTGGAAGCATTAGCGAAGAAGCTTGGGACTGAAGGTATTTCAGAGAATGAGATAGACGAGTTTATCTCATTGATGAAGGAAACCGAAGGGACCTCCGATGTAACCGGGCTTTTCAAAGAGTTCGTGGACTGGGTAAAATCCAGGGATGAACTGGAAAAAGAAAGGCTGAATGCATCTATGGAAGTTGATTCGCTAAAGTCTGAAAAGGCGTCAATAGAGAACGAAATTTTCAATCTTGGTTCGAAGGCAGCCACCCTTGAGATTGTGATTGGGAAGATGAAGGCTCTGGCAGAGAATTCGCAGGAATCCATGTCTCTGGTTGAAGAGAGGCTGACCAACCTTGAGGAAAGGCTTGCTGAGGACAGGGACCTTCTCATCATAGCATCCGGGATAAAGTCACTGATTGACAGGGGGGATATAGACGATGAGACCCTTGCCTTCATTATGGGTTTTGACAACCTTTGGGCCCAGAATGAGGCAGAGATAAGGGAAAAAGCAAGCAAAGCCCTCATTCGCTACATTGAGATGGCAAACAGCAAAGTCAAATCATTCAGAAGATGAGTTGGGGCCCTTGCGACTTTTTCACGACCGCTGGTTCCACAAACATGGCAATATCAGTCATTGGACTCTGCCCCTTTTCCGGGTTGAAGAGTCAATTCATTTCTGAGAAGCCCCATGATTATTGTATCATAGTACTTCCCACGCACGAATTCATTCTCCCTCAGGGTACCCTCAGTTTTGAAGCCGCATTTGGAATATGCTTTGAGAGCCCTTTCGTTTCCGCTCCACGTGTCCAACTGTATTCTTCTCAGGTTCAATCTTTCAAACAAATATTTTACGAGTAACCTGATAGCTTCGGTACCGTATCCCTCTCCCCAGTAGTTCCTGTTTCCAATTGTTATGCCTATGGAACAGCTCCTCTTCACTCTGTCCACATCCCGATAGTCTGCAAACCCGATGAATACTCCTTCTAGCGTGTAAACAGCGAACTCGCAGGTGTCGTATCTTGAGGAGTGTTCCAGGTGCCATGAGAAGGATTTGTCTGCCTCTTCCTCTGTGGTGAATTCCCATATTGGATCTGACCCTGTGGCCCAATAAGCCACTTCCGGGTCGTTGCGCCACTCAACAATCTGTTTTATGTGTCCACGTTGAAGCGGCTTAAGCTCAACCAGTTGACCTTTCATCCAACAGCAAGACTGGAAATGAATTTTAACCCTTGCCGTTCATTGCAGGATTACCAGATGTCAATCTTCCTGTTGATTTTGCCCATGGAGTTGCCCCCGCTGGAATCTGGAAATGCTTCCTCAAAATTCGGGTGATTGAAGACTGGCACCACTGCTCTGAACCTGTTTGGAGAATGGGTATCCACACTTGCACGCATCCTTGCCTCCTGTTCCCTGATGTTTTCCCTCCACAGCTGTGCCCAGGAGATGAAGAACCTTTGCTCAGGGCTGTATCCATCGGTGTCCTTCCTCAGATGGGGGTTTTTCCTGAGATGCCTCTGGAGGGCTTCGTACGCTATGCTTACTCCACCAAAATCTGCTATGTTTTCTCCCAGAGTAAGCTCACCATTTACATGAAGACCAGGGAGAATTTCCAGTGAATTGTACAGGTCTACCACCTCCTTTGTCCTCTTGAGGAAGTTGTTCCTGTCCTCCTGGTGCCACCAGTCCCTAAGGTTCCCATTTTCATCGTATCTTCTCCCCTGATCGTCATAACCATGGGTTATTTCATGGGAAATAACTGCTCCAATGGCGCCGTAATTTACAGCATCGTCCGCGGTCACGTCGAAGAAAGGGGGCTGCAGTATGCCGGCTGGAAATACTATCTCGTTGTCAGGGGGAGAAAAGTATGCATTTATTGTGGGAGGGGTCATAAACCACTCATCCCTGTCTACGCTTGAACCAACCCTCTTTGTCTGCCTTTCAATCTCAAAGGCTGCAGCTCTCATTGCATTGCCAAAGTAATCGTCTTCCTTTATCGTCACGGAAGAGTAGTCCCGGAACTTCTCAGGGTGGCCTATTTTTGCCTTGAATCTGTCGAATTTCACCAGCGCCTGTTTCTTGGTGTCGTCTGTCATCCAGTCAAGATTCTTCAGCCTGTCAGTGAATACCTCCCTGATATCGGAAATGAGGATCGCCATCCTTTCCCTTGCATCCTGGCCAAAGTGTTCCCTGACATACATTTCGCCAAGGGCCTCGCCAAGGAAATCATCCACTACGTGAACAGATCTTTTCCACCTTTCCTGTGGCTCCTGCTGTCCCCGTATTTTTCTGGAGAACATGTCGAAGTGTTCTTCGTCCATTTCGGAAAACAGGAAGGAGGCAGCCGAGTTCAGTATGGTCCATTTGAGATGAATTCTGAATTTCTCTATGTTGTCTTCAGAAATCATGGTGTCAAGCCGTGAAAAGAATTCAGGCTGGCCAACCACAACGAACTCCACTGGCGGGGTACCCATAAACTCCAGATATCTCTTCAGGTTCAGATGCGGGAACTCCCGGGTCAAATCGGGAATTGAGAAGCGGTTGTAATTCTTCTCCGCGTCCCTGAGCTCGGTCTGGCTCCTGCTCACTTTGGCAAAGTCTGTTTCCAGTGAAACCACGGTTTCTGCGTACCTTTGGGCATCTGACTCAGGAATTCCGTACATTACGAATACCTTTTCAACGTGTTTCCGGAAAAACCCAAGTATCTCTTCGAAGCTCTCTGAAAGGTAGTAGTCTCTGTTTGGAAGGGAAATGCCTCCCTGTACGAAGTATATTGAGTATATTGAACTGTCTTTCTTGTCCGCTCTGGAAAATGAGTGAAATATTGATGACATACCCGATCGGTTGAGCTGGAACACATAGTCCAGAGATTCTTCCATGGTACTGATACCGTCTACCTTGTTGAGATACTCCTGAATAGGTTCAAACCCGAGTCTCTCTATGATCTCTGTGTTCATCGCGGACTTGTAGAAATCACCCAGCATTCTTTCCCTGCCGGATGTTCCGGTTGCTGCACAGTGTTCGAGTATGTTGCGGAGGTCCAGTGTGTTCTTTTCCATAAGCTCTTCAAATGAGCCCCAGTGAGATTTGTCATTCGGGACCGGATGCCTCTTGATCCAGTTTCCGGAGGCGTAGTGGAAAAAATCCTTCCCGGGTTCCACCGATCTGTCCATATGATCGACTGAGAACCCGAGATAATCGCCAGTTTTGCTTTTGCCATTGTTTCCTGTAGCATCATTCTGGTTCTCTGGTTTCACAAGCCTCCATATGATTCTTACCATATAAAGTCAGATCGCCAGTGGATGTGGATGCTTCGCCATTGGCAACTTTCCTGAGCTTGCCAGCCAAGGTTAAAAAACTCGCTAGATGTATGTATAAAGTAAGAAGCTTGAAAAAAGAGCAAGCTGTCTCCACAGCACCTTTACCTGATTGAAATGTATGCCACTCTTGTAGACAAGGTACCTGAACCCGATGAAGCTGCAGCAGCCCGATCAAACAACCTACACAATCTTTCCAAGAAACAGTTTGGTCTCATACTCCAAACGGACGGCCCCGCCCTCCTGGTTCCTGTCGAATGCACACCTGAACTCACTTTCCAGCCTGGGAAATTCCGGGTCATCCGGGCCAATTGCATAGAATGCTGACATGTAGCGCCCCATCAAGCCTTCGAGGTTCAGGCTCTGGGTGTTTCCAATGGTGAACGCCTTGAAAGAATCATGCAAGAATTCCTCCAGTGCTCCGTCTTCAAGCACAGTGCTTCCACTGCTATGGTATCCGGGGCTGAATCTTCTGCAAATTCTCTCGTAGTCGGAGTTCATGCCGTCTGTTTTTTGTACGCGGTCGTTCCAGATAAGAACAATGTGTCCCACAAGCTTGAGTATCCTGCGGAATTCTTTCCCTGCACGCACACTGTCCAACCAGTGAAATGACTGTCCGCAAACAATAAGATCAACTGAGTTCCCTGCGATGCCTGAATCCTCGGCCGTTCCATTGATGGAGTGAAAACCGGCATAATCTCCCAGATCCTTGGAGGCCTGCATCCTCATGTCCTCGTTTGGTTCTACACAGGTTACACTGTAGCCATTCCTGAGGAACAGCCCTGATAGTATTCCTGTTCCGGAGCCTATGTCAGCAATAACCGAATCCACTGAAAGGTTTGCATGTTCACCCAGGATATTCAGGATTTCTTCCGGATAGCCCGGCCTGTACCGGGAATAGTTATCAGATTTTCCTGTGAATAGACTGGTTTTTTCTGCCATATGTTTCCTATCCGCTTCCTTCAGATGATGTCTTTGCTTAAGAATCCAGGCCATTTAGCCCATCACCTTTCACTCCCCCTGATCATTGATTCAGAAGCTTCAATATAGCTGTTTAACTTGTATTTGAGACAAATTATTTCGTACCGAATAATTAAATACGTGAGGATCATGTTATCTTATGCCACAAACAACAGAAAAGCCAACTGCAGCGTTTGTCCTTTCACTTATTGGTGGGATATTCATTCTGCTGGCGGGTGTATTTCTAGGATTTGTAGGATTTGCCATAACACTGCCGCTGGGCGGTTTTGGCGCCGCACTGGGATTCCTTGGACTCCTCTGGGGAATTCTCGTGATAGTTGGTGCCATAATGATAAATTCCAAACCGGACCAGCATGTAGCATGGGGCGTAATTGTATTGGTTTTCTCAATACTTAGCTGGGTCGGAGCACTTGGAGGCTTCTTCATAGGTTTCCTGCTCGGACTCATTGGAGGAATCCTTGCGATTGCATGGAAGCCCACAGTGGTGCAGAATATCCCCGGAGAAAGCAGTTTCCCACCCCAACAGTGATTTTTTATTTCCTGATTCCTTATTTTTTAAATATAAATTTTTTAGAGAATATCTCTACCGCGTCTTTAGATCCTCAAGATAGTTTTGCCTGTAACTCCCCGAATACTGGATAGCCTTCCTGATTGCCTCCAGCATGCTATTTTCATCGGCAACCCATTTTCCCGCTATGTCAAGTGCAGTTCCGTGATCAACTGAGGTCCTGAGGAAAGGCAGGCCAATATTCATGCTCACCGTACGGTTGAAATCATACATCTTGGCCGCAATGTGCCCCTGATCGTGGAAGAGTGAGACAACCATGTCAAACCCTCCATGAGCAGCCCTGTGAAATATAGAATCTGCCGGGAAAGGCCCATCCACATTGTATTTTTCCCTGGCTTTTGCAATGGCGGGTGCAATGATGTCGATCTCTTCACGCCCGAAGAGACCGTTTTCACCGCCATGGGGATTCAGGGCCGCAACAGCTATTCTTCTTTCGTTCAAGCCAAGCATCCTGAGCGCGTAATCAGCCTGTTCAATGGATCTGTAGACGGAGTCGGTGGTGATCAGTTCCAGGGCATCCTTCATGGAAACATGCTTGCTCAGGAATAATATCCTCAATCCAAGTGTTTCAAAGACCGTAGAAACGTTTTCTGAAGATGTGATGTGCTTAAGCATGTCAGTGTGATCCTTGTGGATTGCACCGGCCATCAGGATCGCCTCCTTGTTTATCGGCGCCGTGCATATTCCGGCCAGCCTGTTTTCCATTGCCATGCTGGCCGCCTTCTCTATGCTCCTCATGGCCACAGATCCTGCTTCGAATGAGATCTTCCCCAATTCAAACTCTTTCGCTGAAATGTCGATAAATTCCACCCGTCCCATGATGCCTTCCGAAATGCCTGCATTTTTGAGGACATATGAGAAATTATCCCTGTTGCCTATGAGCACCAGGTCATTCCAGGATTCCGGAAGCACCGAAATGGCCTTTGCTGTTATCTCAGGCCCAATGCCCGCGGGGTCCCCCAGGGTGATTCCTATTCGCTCACTCATCTTCCCATCAAGAGCTGCAACAGGCTATTTAATTTCATTGCGCCGATCGAATGGTGGCAAATTCCTGCCTGATACGAATTTTTCCGTTACCGCGCAGGCGTAGATAATGTTCATGTACAACTCTCTGATTGTGTCTGAAGCCCAAGCTGGAGATCTATGCTGAACAGGACCATTATTGCACTGAGATCCCTTATTGTTGCCGTCGGGGCGACAGCAGCAACCTCCTTCGTGGGTGTGTATGGCGTTTATCTGGGTGCAACTGCCGCCGAAATGGGATGGCTGCAGTCTACTGCAAATTCACTGGGGAATGGTGGTCAGCTCCTCTGGGGCAGGTTGAGCGACAAGGTTGGGCTAAGGAAGCCGTTTCTGCTTGCAGGAAGCATGGTACTCTCAGTGTTGTGGTTCGCACTGGGGGTCATCAGAACACCGCTTGAACTTATCGTGGTCTACGCCTTCATATCCCTGTTTTCGGCACTGATCACGGTAAACTGGTTCTCCCTCATTGCCGATGAAACACTTTCAACAACGCGCGGCAAGTTCCTGGCTGTCATTAACAACCTTGGATCCATTGGAACCATTGTCTCGCTTCTCGTAATGACATTTCTTTTCCATGGTGAAGTAACCGCGGACATAGCCATTCCATTCTTTGCAGCCGCAGGCTCATACCTCGTCAGCGGAATAATGATAGCAAGACTGAAGGAGACCAGGCATGCAACGAAACTTGTGGGAAGCATCCGGAAAACCTTGAAGAACCTGCGGAACGAGCCCCTTTTCTACAACTATTTCATTGCCATGAATGCACAGGGCTTCTTCTGGTCCATGGCCTGGCCCATGTTTCCCATAACAATGGTTCTTGTTATGCATTTTTCCCTGGCAAACGTTGCCGTTCTGACAGTGTCGTCTCTAGTTCCTACAATAGGACTCCAGTATTTCCTTGGGAGGATTACGGACAGGATATACAGGCCACCGCTTATCTTCCTCAACAGGATCATGCTAAGTGCAATTCCTCTCCTTTACGCGTTTTCCACGACCTTTCCCGAGTTTCTCTTCATGGAGGTCTACAGCGGGGTAGTGGGTGCCATACAGAATGTGGTAATGAACTCCTACCTGCTAGACGTTGCCCCACCGAAACAGAGGGCCGAGTACCTTTCCATTATAAACGGGTTCAACGGGATAGTTTACCTGTTTGGTGCCCTGGCAGGAGGGTATCTTCTTGAGTTCCTCATGTCCGGCCTTCCTCTCTTCCAGGCCCTTCTTTACGCTTATCTCATTATTTTCTTTGGGCGTTTCGGTACCTCATTCCTCTTCCTCAGGCTTAAGGAGCCGGAAAAGAAAGGCAGGACTCCGCTTCAGCTTTATTCGGTTCTCTTCAGGCTCAAACCACCGGGAAACCCGTCTGGTGGTACCATCAGGATCCGCTGATTGTGCTATTGTTCAGTATCAGATGAATTGAAGCTTTCCATCCTGAAACATCATGACGGTGATAGGCCTCTGCGTGACGCCACCCCTGAGATCCTTCTCCATGGCCACTTTGAACCGGGTCATTATCCCGATGAGATTGTCATTAAGCCTGATCCCTGATTGGTCAGCTTTGGCAACTATTTCCTTGACTGCGTCAAGCATGTGCATGTTCTGCGGAATCTCAAAATCAACAGATATTTTCATGTCCCTCACGGCATTCAGTGTCCTGATGGCCCTGTCAAGGTTCCTGTGAGCCCTTTTCTCAAGTATTGTGACGTTCTGCCTTGTTGTCCCGATTGCCCTGGCAATCTGCTCAGTGGAGTTTCCGCTTTGCCTCAGCTTCATTATCTGCAGCTGCCTGCCGGTCAGGAAGGTATTTTTCAACCTGCTTTCATCTTCACCCATTCCCTAATCACAACTATATTGTAAATAAAAATATTTACTTTTTTGCCAATTTAAACATTCTTATATAGACTCCAAAAATATGGATTCAGTATGCGCTTCAACAGGATAGTTGCTTTATTGATCGCCATAATTGTCATTGGAGTAGCAGGATATCTTGGCCTCCATTACATTTCGGGGAACTCTTCGCAGTCCCCACTCATAGTCTATTCAGCGGATGCCTACGTGCAGGAGACAAATTACTACCTCAACGGTTTCCATAACTCCAGTGGATCACAGGTGGTTGCAGCAAAAGGAGGAGGATCCTACACGGATGCAAGGCAGATTGGCCAGGGGGACCCTGCCAATGCATTCGTTTCTGTTGCCCTGGAGTCGTACAACCAGTCCTATCTCGGCTCGAGATACACCGGATGGACCGTCGCATTTGCCTCTGACCAACTGGTTCTCGCATACTCCAACGCAACTCAGACCACCGAGGTTGACAACATAGTAAACCAGTTCTCGTCAGCATTAACCGGCAACATCAGCTCCCAGTTTGCCGGAGCCTATGGCAACCTGACCTCCGGGAAAGTCAAGGTGGGCATATCGGATCCAAGCAGCGATCCTGCAGGGCTTAGAGGGTGGATATCCCTTGAGATCGCAGGTGAGTTATATGGTGGAGGAAACCAGAGCTACTTCACCTCACGCCTTGCATCAAGTGGAGGCCTGACAAACAGCTCGAGTGCTGCACAACTGGTCTCCCCTCTCACCACTGGTCAGATCCAGTTCCTGTTCATCTACAAATCTGCTGCCATATCCAAGGGCCTTCCCTATGTTTCACTCCCCTCACATGTTAACTTCGGGGATCCGGCACTGGCTTCATACTATTCCAGCTTCACATACAAGACGGCAAGCGGAGTTTCCCACGGTTCCATCATAATGCTATATGTGTCGGCCCTTGCCAACAACGGAGCCATGAATTCCAACGCGTTGAACTTCGTGGGATACACGCTTAACCACAGCAGTGCCATGGCAGACTTCGGCCTCAAGCCACTGCAGAAACCTGTACTCTACAACAACACCGCTCCGCCGGCCATGATACGCGGCATGGTTGATTCGGGAAAAGTGAGCATTGGGGGAAGATTCTAATAAACCTGTTAGTGAATAACCCGACATGAGATCCATGGGCAGAAGGGATGGCGTCTGGCTGATTGCTGGCATATCAGTGTTTCTCACCAGCCTTCCTACCCTGTACATCCTGTACTATGGCTTTGTTGTTTTCCACAACTCACTTGGGTTCAGCAGGACTGTCCTGGTGTCCATTGCCCTCACAATCTTTTCATCGGGCCTGGCAGCGGTGATAATTTTTCTGGTCTTCACTCCGCTTGCCTACGAGCTTTCCAGAAACAGACACACAGTGTGGGAGGCGGTTTCCGAGATTCCTGCATCCATTCCGCACCCCATTGTGGGAATAGCCTTTCTCCTCATTGGAAGCCCCCTGACCCCACTTGGCAGATTTCTCTCCTCCATTGGTTTTGGCCTGTTCAACAGCATTCAGGGGCTGGTGATTGCACTGAGCTTCATTGCAATGCCCATATACGTCAGATCCGCACAGTCAATCTTTGCCTCAAGGCACCCTGATCCTGAGGATTTTGCTTTCACGCTCGGTGCATCGAGGCTCGCTGTCCTCTATTCCGTCCTTGTGAGAGGTTCACTAAGGGACATTGTTTCATCTTCCCTCACTGCCATGAGCAGGGCCATGAGTGAATTTGGATCGGTTGCAATAATTGCCTATTACGTGCTTCAGTTTCCTTTCAATGGAGCACAGACAGCCTCCGTTCTCATATACCAGTATTACGGGTATTACGGGCCTGGAGTGGCAATATCGGCTTCCGCTTTCATGATACTCTTCTCGCTTGCAATAATAGTCGTGATAAAGCTCATTGGCGCTCCCCGCGGGAATGCCCTGAAGAAAGGTGCCGGCATGGCAGGAAGGGTGAAATGAATTGATTGAGGCAAGGTTCACGGTCCAGTTGCAGCAGTTCGAGCTCAGGGCGGATATGAGGGATGGGGGCCTCATTCTTCTTTCCGGCGAGAACGGGTCGGGCAAGACCACTTTTCTCCGCTGCCTTTCCGGGCTCCTGCCCATGGAGAGGGGTGTGATAATGATCAACGGCAGGGACGTCACCTCCCTTGCAGTGCAGAAGAGAAGAGTGGTGTATGCAACCCAGAATTCTTACTTCAGCCACCTCAGCGTTGACAGGCACATAATGTGGCCCCTGGGGGGAGAATCAAGGCCCGGGCAGCTGAAGGAACTGAAGCAGGCCTTTGGAATTGACTACCAGGGCCGGTTGAAGAACCTAAGCATGGGGCAGAAGATGCGGGTTACACTGGCAACCGCTTTTGCCGGGAACCCCGACGTTGTCCTCCTCGATGAGGTGATATCCAACATTAGCAATCCAGAGGACGTGTTAAAGGAAATAAGGTCCATTTCACACAGGCGTTCCATTGACGTGGTGTTTGTTGCACACTCGGCGGGAGAGTCAGTGGCCGAACACCATTATTCACTGGAGCTTGGTGAAATGAGAAAAGTGATCTAGCATCACTGTCCAGTCTTACGGCTCTCCAGGAAATTCTGGACCTCAATCAGCAGATCCTTCTGGTTGCTGAACCTGAGCTGATCCATGGCATCCCCATAGCTGAGCCACCTGTATCCCTCGTGCTCAAAGGATACCTTTGGGGAATGCTGGTTGCCTGCCTGTCCGGTGAACATGACCACCTTCTTGTGTATGAGCTCTCCCTTCAGCTTGAACCAGTATTCAATCTCTTTTCGGAATCCCTCTATGGGCTGCACGTTAAGGCCTGTCTCCTCATGTGTTTCCCGCACAGCAGCATCCGTCTCTGATTCTCCCTTCTCGATATGCCCCTTTGGAAAATCCAGAAAACCCTCCTTCCTGTCAAGAAGAAGATAGAGCCTGGAGCCCTCCTGATCCCTGAATACCACTATGCCGCTGCTCACCTCATCTCTCATTGCCATGTATCTCCTGTTGACTTAAAGCATCAATTGTGGCAGATAAAATGAGGGTTCATAGGACCCGTGCCGAAAAAAGTGCATAGTTTCCATGCGAGTCCGTCCAGTTCACGACCGAGGAGAATCCGGAGTCTTCAAGGATCCCGGTGAATTCCGGGATTGAATACTTGTAAGAATTCTCCGTGTGTATCAATTCACCCTTCTGCAGGCTTATCCTGACTCCATCGAGATCAAATTCCTGATCCCTCAGGCTCTCGAGATGCATCTCAATCCTCCCTTTTTCGGTGTTGTAGAAAGCAACGTGCCTGAATGACGAAATGTCTATTGACGTCCCGAATTCGTCATTGATCCTGTTGAGCAGGTTGAGGTTAAACCGGGCGGTGACACCCTTGCTGTCATTGTAGGCTTTTTCCAGCTTAGCCACGTCCTTCTTGAGATCAACACCGATTGTGAAGGTCTCCCCACTGGTGAGAATGACCCTGCAGCTTGCAAGGAAATCCCTCGCCTCCGCGGGTTCCATGTTCCCTATGGTTGATCCAAGAAAGACCAGCGATTTCCTCCCCTGGAAGTTGAGGTTCTTCATGACAGCAGGATCGGTGTAGTCGGCCCATACTGCCATGATGTCAACGTCCTGGAACTGGTGTTTCAGCCTTTCCATTGCTATTGACAATGAATCGCGGGAGATATCCACAAGCACGTATCCCTGTGGGTCCTTGAGGCACTTGAGGAGTTTTGAGCCCTTGAGGCCGTTCCCTCCCCCCAGCTCTATGACCAGTGCTTTCTCCCCGATGAATTCGGTGATCTCCGGGCACTTCGTGTCCAGTATTTCCAGTTCGGAGCGGGTGGGATAATATTCTTCCAGCCTCGTTATTTCATCAAACAGCCTGGAGCCATTGTCATCGTAGAAGAATTTGGGATAGATCCTCTTGGGGTTCTCCAACAGGGTTTCAACGACCTCTTTCCTGAAATCGGAAATTTTGGGCTTGAGATCCAGTATGTTTTCGTTCTCATTCATTAAAATCATCTTTGCCTAGTCTGATCCCGGAAAACTGCCACCTGCTGTCCGGGTGGTAGAAGTTCCTGTATGTTGTCCTGTAGTGGCTTCTTGGTGTGGCGTAACTTGAGCCCTTCAGCACCATCTGGTCCGACATGAATTTGCCATTGTACTCTCCAAGTGACCCGGGAAGTGGCCTGAAACCGGGATATGGAAGATATGCACTTGATGTCCATTCCCAGAGATTGCCCAACCCTGAGAGTCCGTTTGAGCCTGCTTTCCAGGGCAACGGTGCAAAAGCTCCTCTTTCCAGGTAGTTGCCAGGCTCTGCAGAATCCATGGCCACAGCGGCCTTTTCCCACTGAAACTCCGTAGGGAGCCTGTTGCCTGACCATCTGGCGAAAGCGTCTGCCTCGTAATATGAAACATGCGATACCGGCTCTTCCGGGTTCACTTCATCCATTCCGCCAAGCGTGAAGTACCTGTAAGTGCTGCCCTCCTTCTCCCAGTAAAGGGGAAGGTCCACCTTCTCGCGAAGCCGCCATTCCCACCCCCCGGACAGCCACAGTTCCGGCCTTCTGTATCCGCCGTCCTCGATGAACTCAATGTATTCCCCATTGGTGGCCGGCCTTGACGCTATTGAGAATCCATGTATGAGCTCCCTGTGCCTGGGTGTCTCGTTGTCGAACGCAAAACCGGGGCCCTCGTGCCCTATCTCCTCCACACTTTCCGGGAAACTGAGCCATTGGAGGGGGGCGCTCTCTCCTTCGGTGATACCCGCGTCACTGTAGACAGGCCTGGAGGGTGAAGCGTAGAAGTTCCTCTTTATGTCCATGAGCAGGAGTTCCTGGTGCTGCTGTTCGTGGTTGACGCCAAGAGTTACCCTTTTCAGGATTTCCTCAAGGTCACTACCGCTGCTGGTTTCAATGAGGCTCATGATTTCGTGATTTACTGCCTCCCTGTATCCAAGAACCTTCTCAAGTGATGGCCTTGAGATGACAGCCCTGGAAGGCTTGGGCACAAATTCTCCAACCGTTTCGTAATATGAGTTGAAAATGAAGCTGTAAGCTGGATCGTAAGGCTGGTATTCCTTCCTGAAAGGCTTGAGTATGAAGTTGTCGAAAAACCATGTTGTGTGTCCAAGATGCCATTTGGGAGGGCTCGTGTCAGGTGTTGCCTGAACCATGTAATCATCCCTCTCAAGGGGAGCACAAAGTTCAAGAGTTGCTTTCCTGGTCGTGGAAAAAAGATCTTTAGCAAAGCCAGGCTGCATTAGTGATTCATTTCTTTCAGAAGACATTCAAGCTCACCCGTCAGGGTTCATCTGTTTAATCGCTTTCATTAACTTTAACCTTTCCGGAGTCCGTCAGCCATGTGAATCTAGATATTGTCATGGGATATCATCAGGTAGAGACCATGGACCTTGTGGACAAGAAAATACTGTTCAGCCTGATGAAAGACGGGCGTATCTCACAGCGCCGGATTGCTGCAAACGCCGGCATTTCTGCACAGTCGCTAAACTACCGGATGAAGTGGCTGTTGAGCACCGGCGTGATCAGTAAGTTCGTCCTGCACGTAAACGGTTTCCTGAGATCGAAACTGTTTAACATTGTTGTTGCTTCTTGGAGCAGATGCAAAGAACAGGTGCGATGCTGTCTGCTGCAAAGGCAATCAGATCGTTCATATTTTCATCCCTTGCAATTGCCGCCCCTTTCTACATCAGCTACCTGGGCTACAATGCACTTGTTACATCCATAATAGTCCTGGCTAGCCTCGGGGTTTCCACTTTTTTCCTGTACGTTTTCACCGCCATCAAGCTCCAGATAAAGAGGAAGCTTTTGCTCCTTTCAAGCCTGTTTTCGTTATCTCTGCTTATCCTGTATCTTGGAAACGACCTCTATTTCCTCATAATTGCCCTGGTAGTGGGATCGGTTTCGCTCGCAGGGCGTGATCTCACGGTCAACCAGTCACTTGAGCAATACTCCATCAGTGTCTCGCTGGAGAACCAGCACGAGAAGAACATGATGTTTTCCCTTTACAACTTCGGGTCCTACTCAAGCGGTGCCATTGCCTCCGCTTTTCTGTTCCTGTACAAGTCCGGGAATTTCAAGGTGATATTGCTTGTCAACCTCCTGCTCTCACTTGTTCAGGTCCTGATTTACCTTTCACTCAGGTTTCCGGAAGTCAAGCCGAAAGCCCAGAAGAAGGCAATCTCTGACGTTACTGTAAAAAAGGATGTAAAAAACCTGGCAGCCCTGTTTTCCATCGACTCCCTCGGGGGAGGACTCGTCAATACTGCAATAATAAGCCTGTGGTTCAAGGAAGTCTACAACATCTCACTCTCGAGTGCAGGGCTCATTTTCATAGTGGTAAACGTTGTCACCGCACTTTCCGTCATCGCCTCCGGCCGCATTTCAAAAGGCATAGGCCTTGTGAGGACAATGGTCTACACCCACCTGATCAGCAATGTAATGCTGTTTTTGGTGCCTGTTTTTCACAGCCTGATCCTGAGTGAACTCTTCCTCTTCCTGCGCCAGAGCACCAGCCAGATGGATGTGCCTGCAAGGGACAGCCTTGTTAACACCATGATCCCTGCTGATGCCAGGATCACGAGCAACTCAGTCTTTCTCGGAGTGCGGAATGGGTTCCAGATACCGGGACCGGGGCTGGCTGGGGTGTTCTTTGAAATATTCCCGGAAGGCGTGTTTTTCTCGGCTGCCCTGATTAAGATCGCATATGACCTTGCCTTTTTCGCGAGATACAGACATTACAGGGTCTGACTGCGAAGATTTAACATCGAAAGCAAAATCACTTGCCATAAGGGCCTGAAAGAATAGAACGGGTGATTTTTGGTATGAAAGGATCTAGGATACTTATAACAGGCGGAGCAGGATTTATTGGCTCAAACATGGTGGAAACCCTCTTGGGGGACAATGAGGTGGTTGCGCTGGACAACCTTTCAAACGTGGATGAGCGCTATGTGGAGAAATTCAGTAATTCAGGGAACTTCAACTTTATCAGGGGAGACATAAACGATCTCTCTGGAATCAGGGGACTTGACGGCGTAGACACGGTGATTCACCTGGCCGCAAACTCCGATGTGAGGAATGGTGCCGAGAACCCCTCAATTGACTTTGACAACAACGTGAAAGGAACTTTCAGCCTGCTTGAATTCATGAGAAAACGGGACATCAGGAACCTGCTTTTCGCCTCCAGTTCAACAGTGTACGGAGAGGCAACCGTCATGCCAACACCGGAGAGTTACGGCCCTTACATGCCAATCTCCAGCTATGGCGCATCAAAAATGGCGTGTGAAGGCTTCATCACCGCATACTCGCACTACTACGGCATCAAAGGAAGCATCTTCAGGTTCGCCAATATTGTCGGCAAGAACTCCACACACGGTGTCATTTTCGACTTCATACGCAAACTTCAGAAGAACCCGGGAGAACTTGAAATACTGGGTGACGGGACCCAGAGGAAATCCTACCTGTACGTGGATGACTGTGTCAGGTCCATGATATACGTGCATGAAAAGTCGACAAAAACAGACATATTCAACCTGGGAAACCCGGAAACCACCTCTGTCTCAAGAATAGCCGACATAGTTGTTTCCGGAATGGGCCTGAAGGATGTCAGGTATAACTATACCGGCGGCGTGAATGGGCGCGGATGGAAAGGGGACGTGAAGATTGCCCAGCTCGATGTGGAGAAACTCCAGTCTACGGGCTGGAAGAACAGGTACAGCAGCGATGAGGCCGTAATACAGGCGACCAGGGAAACCATCTCCCAGATTAAGGGAGAGACAGCATGACCAACGGAGGGCCTAGGCCGGAGAGACTCATAAGGTGGATTGAAGACCACTGGAGCGTGACAGAACACAACCTCTCCGCAAGCGGCTTGCCTGAACCCGTCCTGGAAGAGATGGGCATAGACACCTCATTCAGGAGAATGAAGGCAGAAGCGCCGGATACCAGGCAGTTTTTCAGGGAGAAGCTCTGTGACCTGTACGGTTTTCCCGAAGAGAACGTTTTCCTGACCACAGGCGGCTCAGAATCCATCGGCCTGCTGAGCCTCGTGGCAAAGAGCATGCACCTTCCCGTGTTCATTGGGCTGCCGGAATATGAGCCGATCTTCAATGTGCCTTATAACCTTGAGAACAGGACTTATTCCACTGCCTTTGACAGGGTCGAGGAACAGATGGAGAGGGAAAGTGGCCCCAAGGCATTCTTCTTCTCAAATCCCAATAACCCGCTTGGCAGCCTCCATCCGGACGAATTTCTGCAATCCCTCAGGGAGAGGCAATTCCGCAACGGTGGCTTCATGTACGCGGACGAAGCCTTCCTGGAATTCACCTTTGGAAAGAAACTTAAGAGTTTTTACGAGGATTCAAGCGAAATCATCGTGAACGGAAGCATGACCAAGTTCTACGGATTTTCAGGCTTCAGGGTGGGATGGATCGTCGCACCCAGGGATGTTGTGGATCTGCTAAGGGACATCAGAAACGTGACGGGGATCAGAAACCCCGAGTATCCGCTCTGGATCGCAGGACAGTTCCTGGAACAGAGAGATAGATTCATGGAAAGGGCCAGAAACATCGTCAATCCCAATCTGGAGAAGCTAAGGGCTTTCATGTCTGAACACGGGCATCTTTCATGGACGGAGCCGGGAAGCGCTGCCTACGCACTCATCAGATATGATTACAGGATTGGTTCTGAAGAATTCTGCAGGGATGCGTTTGAAAAGAAAAAAATACTCATCGGGCCAGGAGAATATTTTGGGGCACCGAACTCCTTCAGGCTCTGCTTCACGGAAGAACCGGGGAAATTTAATGAGTCACTGGATGCCCTGGACTCCTATCTGTCCGGGATCCATTAATTCATATATTTTCTGAACCATTTTACTGTTTCCTCGGCGTACTGCTCGATGTGGCTGCGTTCTGTAAAGCCGTGGCCCTCGCGGGGGAAAAGCAACAGCCTGACGGTTTTCCCCAGATCCTTCAGCCCCCTGTAGAACTGGTAGTACTGGCCCACCGGCACGTACGGATCATTTATGCCATGCATCAGGAGAATGGGCGTCTTAACGTTGTGTATATATTTCATGGGCGAAAACTTACTGTAAAGGACACCCTTGTATGGATCATCATCGTAGTGTGTCTGGTCCCAGTCTGAGAGATTGCTTGTGCCGTGGAAACTGTACCAGTCAGTTATGCCGAAAAGACCGACCGCGGCCTTGAAGATGTCTGTCCGGGTTACAGCCCATGAGGTCATGAACCCACCGTAGGATCCGCCGGTTATGAAGATGTTATCAGTGGACACTTTCCCGGACGCCCTCAGGTACTCTATGCCGGAGAGGATATCTTCGAAGTCTTTTCCGCCCATGTCACCGCGATTTGCCTCTGCGTAGTCCCTTCCTGACCCTGTGCTTCCCCTGTAGTTCGGCATGAACACTGAGAATCCCTGGCCCAGCATTATGGTACTGCGATCCATGAATGATATGGATGAGGCGGAAGTTGGCCCTCCATGAACATTTACGATAACTGGCGCATCTTTTCCAAGGGAACGGAATATCCCGTGTATCTCCATTCCGTCCTTTGACTTCCATTTCACAACCTCGGCAGGATAGCTCCTGAGGTCTGACAGGGAAGAGTTGAAAGAGCTTGCCTTCCTGAACTCTGCCGAAGAAGACAGTGTGTACAGTTCGGGCGGGTTCGTTTCATCCGTGAAGGAGAAGGCATACATTCCACCTGAATGTGCGAATTCTGGAGCAAAAGCGGGTAACACGGTCCCCCGGGCCTGCCACAGGTCCTTCCAGCTCCCCTTGAATTCCGATATGCCGTAAGTGCCTTCCATGGTCCACAGAACGGAGTAAGTGTCCCGGCCTGTCCAAAGGGCATCGGCATAGCTCCTCTTCTGACCTTCCGTCAGGTTCCTGGTGCTTCCATCAGAATAGCTGTAAAGCAGGAGGTCTCCGGTAGTCAGGCCGCGGTCGCTCCATAGGGATTCAGTGAACAGGATTTTTGTGCCGTCAGGGGATAGCCTTGGCCTCGCTATTGATCTCCATTTGGGATCGTAAAGCATTCTTGTGGATCCGGTTGCGGTGTCCAGTTCATAGAGCCTGGCATGATACCAGGACTGCTCGTGCGGTGTAGCGGATGCCACCAGGGCAACCCTTTGTGAATTTCCTGAGAATTCCCAGACCTGCAGTTTCCTGGTCAGCTGCTTAAAGCCTGACCCTGGCCTGTACAGATACAGGGATGAATACCTGGCTTCTTCCTCGAAGAATGTTCCATCCTGCCCATCATCGTGTTTCTTCTTCAATTCCGGGTCCACCGGTTCATCCTTCAGGATCAGGATTGAGCTGCCGGCCCATTCTATCTGGTGGGGTTGGCCATCCAGTTCAATCCTCTCGCTTACAGACTCAGACAGGTCGTTGATGACCAGGTAGTTCCTTTCTGAAACAAGTTCAAGAAAAGCCAGCCTGGTCCCGCTTTCGTCGAAGCGGGGACCTGATTTGCGGGTGTTCTTTTCCTCGTATCTTGCAATCTGCTCTCCACCGGGAAGTGAATACACAATGACGGAACTCTCATTTGGCTGCTTTTTTTCATGATAGGTTCTTGAAACCGCTATTGCCGCCTTCCTGCCCTCTCCATCGAGGGTGATCCCTGAAAGGTTCATCAGAGAAAAGTAATCAGAAACTGAATGCTCCCTGGCCATAGCCAGAACAATCCGTGAAAGTATTTTATGGTTTCAGCACCTCACGACAATTGGTGTTATCCTTTTGAAAACCGAGGAAATACTGTTTCCTGCAGGAAGCATAAAGACCGACTCGCTCCTCTACAGGGAGAAATCATACCTGCTGTTGCCGGAGCCAGGCACACAGAATCTTTTCCTGGCAGTCTCAAATGAGGTGCAGACCAGGTTCTTCATCTCGAGCGATTCCCTGAACAATATGAGCAGGCTGGAGAGTTTCTTCTACAGGGATTATGGCACGACGTTTGAGGAGACCGAAATGCCTTCCTTGCAAGGAGGCGGTTCCCTGTTTATGAGGCCTTCGATGCTGAATTTCAGGTCAGCTGAATTTTACCACCCAAGATTCGTGAGGAACCTGCTTGATTTCACATCCGTCGATACCAAGGCAATGATTGCATACAGAGTTTCCATAAGATCCGGATCTCAGTTGAAAAGAAAGGACAGGAAATTCAATCTGGGAATATCAATAGGTTTTGACTCACAACGGTCCCTTAATGAGTTCAGGGACATTGTCAATGCAGAGATCAGGGACCTGAGGGTGCAATCAGGATTTCGCCTCAAAATGTCGGATTCGAGGAAAATTTATGACAGAAAGTTGGTTCGTCCATTCAATCTCATAAATTTTGTCAGGATACCTTCTGAGCATGACCTAGCATTGTGAAAGCAGGATTTCCGGGCAAAGTCTAGATTTATTGTTCCTTGATCCTGCCTGGTGAATTTCTCCGGGGTTTTGTAACACTCTGGCTTTACGGATGTTCTTACTAGCTAATATATTTGAAAAATTTTTAAGTAGTAGGTTTTAAGTAAAGTTTGTTGTATTTATTTTCATGACTGAACTTTCTCAAAAAGGGAGTCCTTCTGGAGAAAAAGTCACCAAAGCAAATGCTATGCAGTTGTATGTCTCATTTTTTGCATATACTTTCGACATTTTGTTTTTCATAGCCTTGACATTTGTGATACCGCAGTTGGCTCACAACATCTACCCTGCCCAGGGGCTTGGTGTTTCACTGATTGTATCATGGGGAGGATTTGCAGCAGGTTCTCTGACCAGGCCATTCGGTGCAGCAATATTTGGCAGGATGGCGGATGCCAGGGGCAGAAAGGCAATGCTCTACGTGACCCTTATTGGGGCCTCCGCCTTCACAGCGCTACTGGCAGCAATGCCCACATACGCACAGGTCGGAATCCTCGCACCCGTCATTTTCGTTGGGCTCAGGCTCATTGCCGGTGTTTTCATCGGAGGATTGATAGCTGGCGGGCTGGTTTTCGGGACCGAAAACTTCCCGGAGAGATTCCGTGGCCTGATGACAGGCTTTGCTGAATCAGGTGGAAGCTGGGCCCATGTTATAGGATCGGCCTGGCTTCTCCTTATTGGAGTGATATTCTCTGCGGCGGCATTCACCGAGTACGGCTGGAGAGCCATGTTCCTTGTCTCCATAATACCGCTTGTGATTGTCCTTCCAGTACTTCATTACACTCCTGAGTCCGCTATTTACGCGACTGCCAGGAGGAAGGGGAGAATCACGAAGACTCCACTCAGGAAGCTGCTGGTGGAAAAGTCCAAGGTGAGGAATGTCTTCTATCTGAGCGCCCTGATGTCCATTGGAATGCTCGGTTACGACAACATGACCGAGAACACCTTCCCCACGTTCCTGAAGGAGGTCAACCACATAACCCCTATCAGCCACCTGGCAACTGTAGTGCTCATTGGAGCCGTATTTGGTGTGATTGGTTCAGTGCTTGGAGGCGCAATCTCCCAGAAGACGGGAAGGAAGCCGCTGGCAATTGTAACCGGAATAATCCTGATTGGAATCAGCTACCTGTACATGCACCTTGGTTCACTCCCTGGAACGTCCATCGAGGCACTCATAATTACCCTGATACCGTTCTACTTCTTTGCCTCAATCGGGAAGGCAGATCTGAGCCTGTACCTGAACGAAGCTTTCCCAACGGAAATCAGGGGAAGTGCTTTAGGACTGAACTGGAACATTGGTTACGGCCTGGCAGGAGTGTGGCCCATCATAATAAGTGCCTTCATTGCTGTCTACGGCATTGGCGTGTTCCCGCTGGCCCAGTTCGTTGGTGTCTTGATACTGGCAATCGTCTACGTGGTTGCATCAATATTTTCCGAGGAGACCATCGGAAGAATATCGAAGGAAAAGACTGAGCTGGAATCAGAGGCAGGAAAAGCCTAGTCCTGCCACCACAAATAAATTTTATTTTTTTGCTTTTGCCAAATTCAAAAATTTTTTATTTTTTTATTTCACGGGATACCTGACTTCAAACGTCATGCACCCCTCATCCGTTACCCATGGTCCATGAGGCATTCCGGGAGGCCTGCAGGCATACATTCCTTTTGTGAACTTCTGGTTCAGCCTGAGGTCGGTGATGGAGCCTTCCAGGATGTACACTTCCTCCCAGAAATCGTGCTTGAGGATCCCGTTTGGGGAAGTGTCAGTGCCCGGTTCAAACTTCAGGAGCCTTGAGACGGTCCCGGTCTCCTCGTCGTTCACAAGTATCCTCTCTTTAAGGGATGCAACTTTGCCTTCACACTGAGTCCATTCAATGGATGAGCTGTCGAAAAATTCCAGTTCCTTTTTTGCCATTTCTTTTCACCTGCCAGTCATAATCCTGTGTCGAGCCCGTAACCCGACAGGAATTCGTCAACGGAGTCCACAGCCTCCTGGTATCCGTAGTTCCTGAATGAATAGTTCTTTGCAACGAACGGAGCCCCGGCATAGAACATCTCATACTGGTGGTGCCTTCCCGCGAACTCGGATCCAAGGACATCCCATGCGAGCTTGAAGAGCTTTATCCTCTCTTCGGAAGTCACTCCGGGAGATCGAATGTATGCGTCCATGTCTTTCCTGATCTGGGGGTCCTTGAGTTCAGCATAGCTGGAAGGTACCTGAAGCACTCCCGCGCCAACCAGTTCCCTCATTATGTGGAGAATCCGGGGGTATAATTCTGCCTGCAGTCCCATGGCACCGTAGAGGAACCTGGGGTTTGGAGTTTCAAGGCCGCTTTCCCTGTGGATGCTTGTTGATTCCGATGCCTGGACCATGCCTTCCACAATGGCAGACAGGGAAGCGAGTTCCCCGAGTTTTTCCACCACACTGGGGATCCTGTCTATGCCATTCATTGCGGTTACCTTCCTTGCTATTCCCACGAGGAACTTCACCTTGGCACTGAGCCTGATCTGGGCCTGGTTGTTGCCGAGAACATGTGCAAAAGTCTCGAAAAACTGAGCCCTGAGGCCCTGAATATCCTTGTAGACAAACAGGTTCTCCCACGGCACGAATACATCGTCGAAAACCAGGAATGCGTCTGATTCGTCAAATCTTGTTGACATGGGATAGTCGAATACGCTTGGCTTGTCCATAGAGTACGGCCTGCGACAGTACATTTTGAGGCCTTCCGTGTCCACGGGAAGATAGAATGAGAGGGCGTAGTTTTCGTCTCCCTGCTGCAATGGCGTTATGCAGCTGACAAATATGTAATCTGATACAGCTGTTCCCGTGGCAAGCATCTGCCCACCCCGGACTATGATTCCATCCTTCCTTTCCTCTACCACGCCAACCTGTGAATACCTGTTTTCCTGACCCTGGGCAGTCTTGCTCCTGTCACTCTGCGGAGGAATGATGGCGTACGTAACGTAAAGGTCTTCGTCAACCATTTTCCTGTAGAATTTCTCAACGTTGCTGTCAAAAGTCCTGCCTTCCCTGGCAAAGATGCCAATGTTGCTTGCAAACCCCGCGAGAAAAGCGCCAACATGGTCCGGGCTCCTGCCAACAAAACCTCTGGAAAGCTGCGCCCAATTGTGGATCGCCCTGTGTCTCTCCGCCAGTTCCTCCCTGTTTCCGGGAATCATGAAAACCTTGTTCCCCCTTGATCCCCACGGTGTCTCGTAAATCATTCCGTTTTCAGGGTTGCTGCTGTAGTCATACATTCTGGCCACGGATTCGACTATCCCCTTGAATGCGGGATGCTCCCTGACATCTTTCACAAGCTTGCCGTCCACGTATACTCTCCTGTTGTCCCCCAGTGAGGAGACATATTCACTACCTGTCCTCATTGTTCAATTTCCTCCCTAAACTTGACAGAATATTCACAGCTCAGGGTGACTCCGCTCCTGGACTCCACCAGTTCGACCCTGTACCAGTCGCCATACACGAATTTGCCGGGAAGCAGCGGGACTGTACCCATGAAGATAGCGGATTCCTCCAGTTTTGCTTCCCTGTTCCACTCCCACAGTTTCTCCATCAGTTCATGCACAGTGAGAAGACTGGAAACCTTCCCGTCCTGGTAAGGTTCCATTTTGCCGTCCTTCATGACAAAGGATTTCAGCACCATGCTGTCCCAGTTCTTGAGAAAATAGTCAAGTTCGAACACTTCGCTGGATATGGGCTTGCTGCAGGCCTTCTTGCTTTCATGAATGCTCACTTTCTCCATGTCCCGGGCGGTGTGGTCACTCCCCACAGCGATAAACATCTTTCCGCCGGTGGTTATGAGAACAGGCTCAGCCTCTCCTGAGCTTTCTTTTGATGATACTGCAATGTTGCCTGATGTTGTCACCCTGGAGGGATCAACGGGGTAGAACGCCGGAATCTTTTCAGGCACAGAAATGCCCATTTCCTCCAGTTCCTTGAGGTGTTCGCGGGCAGAACCCGTGTCTTTTCCCGTGAACCCGGCTATGATCAATGTGCCGGGCCTGAAATTGACACTGTTATCTTTTCCTCTGACATTGAGTATCATTGCCACCTAATGCATATTATTAGTATAATAACTAACGTTTTCCTGATACAGGAACCGGAAATTGGAACAAATCCCGGAGTCATTTTCATAAGCTGGTGGCCATGTACAAAAAAAGGTGTGTGAAAAATGAGAAATGCGGATTTACTGGCTGAAGCTTCTGAAACCTCTCCTGTAGTAGATCAGCGCTTCCAGGTCATTTATCACGGAGGCATTCCTGACCTCGCCAACAAACATTATGTGATCAGCGATCTTCTGTGAAGAGTGGAGATTGCACTCAATGTACCCGAGACTCTCGTCCAGTACGGGAATCCCGTCGTCGTTCGAGGAGTATTTCACGCCCTCGAATTTATCTTCGACCCCGTCGCTGGCAAACTGCTTTGCTGCATCTTCCTGATCGTGCTTCAAGATGTTTACCACGAACTTTCCCGTCTGGAGGATCGCGCTTGTGGTCCTGCTGTTTTCCATGACGAATATTGCAACCAGCGGCGGACTGAGCGATATTGAGGTGAAGGAGTTCATGGTCCCTCCCCATGGCTTTCCCTCCAGCAATGAGGTCACCACTGTTACGCCGGTGGGGTATCTTCTGAGAATTTCCTTGAGTTCCTGGGCTTGATTATCTTCAGACATTGTAGTTTCTCCGTGAATTTTGCCATTTTTTCAAAGCGGAGGTCCCATGGATATTGGCAGGATATTTTCCCCGCAGGGATTCAAACCGATTTTTCAATGGCTCCGGGTGGATATTCACCACCTTATAAAGATATTTTTGAAAAAACGATCTGCAGAGGAAAAATATGATCTGGCGGAATTATTTATCAATTCCACTATATATTAACTCCTCTTTTTTCCAGTCTTGTTACAAAGTACCCCCAGTCTATGCCCATGACCTCATGCCTGATTTCGTCAGTGTTTGTCCTGGCTATCTCCTCCACGTCATACTCGAGGAGCGGCCCGAGCGATGAAGCCATCACCTGCTTCTTGGAGGCGCGCTCCAGGGCTGCTGCTGTGATCACTGCCTCTTCTATGCTTTCCCCTACGACAAAAGCCCCGTGTCCCCTGTGTATTATGGCTCTGCTGCTTCCCAGTTTCTCCGCCATCCGGTGTCCCATTTCCTGGGTGTTCACAAACAGAGGAAGGCCATCAAACACGGGAACTCCCTTGATGAAAGGGAAAGAATCCCTGGACGCGAACTGGATTTTCATCCCTGCCATGGCCATCAGGTTTGTGTAGAAGGCGTGCATATGGAGCGCGGCCTTGAGTTCACTGCGCATCTTGAAGACCTCGCTGTAGAAGTAGAATTCATGCATGGACTCAGGATAATCCCCCTCAACAACATTCCCGTCATAATCTATGACCACCATGTCTGAGGCTGTACAATCTGCTATGGATCTCTGGAAGTCATGTAGGTGGCCTGGAAGCATCATCCTGTTCTCCTCGAGCTTGTAACACACATGTCCCCTGCCCAGTTCAGTGAGGTTTTCGTTTACAAGAATCCTGTTTGCAGTCGCCAATTTGAGTTTGATACCGTCTTTGAGGTCCATCGGAAAAATAAGGGAGTCTCTTTTAAAAAGCTTCGCCTTTTTGGGCCGCATTCCCGCATTTTTTTGTCATTTTGCCGTTGAATTGGGATTTGGGAGAACAATCTGCGTCTCCCACTGGTAAATTTATGATAAAAGTTCTTCGAGCATTGGCTGCAGGATTTTCAGAAGAGCTTCAGGGTCCTCAATCATAGGATAATGCCCAAGGCCCTTGAGAGTCATTTTTGATCCGTTCTTGAGAAGGCTTACTGTATCTTCCAGCATTGGTTCAGTTACCACAGGATCATCCTCTCCCCTCATGAGGTATACCTTGGTGCTGGTTGTAGCCAGTTCCTTTGAGTAATCAAAATTGTTCCATGCCAGGAGATCAGTAACATAGATGTCCCTGTTGTTCGAACTCCTGATCCATATAAGATCCTCAATATACTCCTTCTTTGCATTCCTTCCACAGAAATCAAACGCTCTTTCCACATTCCCCGGCTCAGTCTTCATAATGACCTCCTCCGGGAATGTGTGGGTCTTTGCTGCTCCTTCAATGACAACGCTCGCCTTCACCTTTCCTTCAAGCATCTTTGCCAGCATTAGTGAAATATCTGCACCGATTGAGCAGCCCACCACTATGACATCCTTGAGTTCCAGCTTTTCCACCAGTTTTGCCATCTTCTCCGCATAGTACCTTACATCGACTCTCTTCTTGCGCCAGTTGGCCCATGGCCAGGATTTTCCATGGCCCGGGAGGTCTGGTACAATTGCCTTGACACTGTCGGGAAGAAGTTCCACAAAATGCTTCCAGATTCTGCCGTCCGTTCCGGCAGTATGCAGGAAGATGACCGGAAATCCATTGCCAGATGTTTCAAAATACAGGCTTTCGCCGTCAATTTTAACGTAGTTTCCCTGTAACATGTCCGATTCATATCTATTCATTATAAGTAATTTGGTCTTTCATGCCGGGATTTTGACTGGTTTAGCCTGTCCCTGCCAAATACCATGATGGTGCAGTGGTCATCCCCCAATTCTGGGTACATCGTACAATATTTCGGAATCATATGAAGTTTAGCAGCATATGTCTCAAAAATATCGAATGATATGTTATTTATACATCCTTGTTCATATGTTTTGAACTTATGACAGAAACTATAACGTACTATAGTTTTGCGATTTAACCTCCCATTACGCCAATTGTCGACTTGTATGGCTTTCTGAGTGATTCCATTATGACATCCAGGAACCTGTAACCTTTGTTCTCCAGCGTCAAGAACAGTTCCTTC
>OFHI01000009.1_pt1 | contig 59011 bp, 62 predicted proteins | sample 1522021 | NCBI WGS metagenome assembly OFHI01 (sample SAMEA2464839, study PRJEB22497) | soil metagenome | biome: Grassland; feature: Farmland; material: Clay | place: Australia | collected 2013-02-01 | depth 1.4 m | reverse complement strand
AAAATATTGCCTGTATTTTTCTTTAAGAGCTTCATCCAGGAGGCTGCTCATACAGTATCATGGCAGGTTCATGAATAAAGTTGACTGTTATCAGACCTGATAAGCGGGTAGGTTTTTGGAAATCCTCTAATGTAAAATACTCACCCAAGTATATGGCCTTGAGAATCAGTCAAGGAGAACTTCCAGGTATCCGTCTAAACGGGGCTTGGAAAACAAGTAGAGCAGCCATACGCCTGTATCGTGAGATAAAAGAGAGGAAATAATTGCTCTTTTCATCTTATCCAAGACCGATTGAAGCTTAAGTCTTGATATAATGGGAAGCGGGAGCCGGTAGATGGAATTGAACGCATAAAAGACAATTCCGGGATTTTTGACATGCAATAAAACAAAGATTGGACCGGTCGGGATTTGCTTAATGTTTTAAGCGAATACTATATAAAACTGCTATCGTTCATATATTCTGCTTCTGTGTCCCACCTTTAAGATCAATATCCTAACAGACGCTTGCTTGATGTCGAGAATCACCTGATAATCTCCAACCCTAAGCCTGTAATATGGATACCTGACGAGTTTCTCAACAAACCTTTCCGGGTTTTGATAAAGCTGATCCACTTTCTCGTGAATTCTCTTGGCAACAGACCGGTCTAAACTTTTCATCTGACCTGCTGCCTTGGTTGACCAGATGATTTCGTATTCCATCAGAGGCCGAGATCCTTTTTCAGTTGCTCATGTGTGACGAACTTACCGGATTCAATTTCCTTTCTGGCTTCCTCTATATCTGCTATGGTCTCTTCACTGAGTTCGCGAAGGTCCTCCAGCATCCTTTCGATCACTTCTTCATAAGTTTCTCTAGGGTGTAATTTCATTGACTGCAATGTCTTCTTGGTCTCTTCCTTTATCTGGATCGTTGAAATAGTCACAGTTTTCTATAGCGTTCTATAGTATGAAGTTTTGTCTTATAGAAACTATTTGTACAATCACGCCGCCGGCTAAATGTAAACTTATCAGTGAATTTGTAGTCTGGTTGAACTCTATCGCTGTTCTGGAAAGGAAGGCACCGCTAACCTTGCAGCTTACCTCAAGCAAAATTCAAAGAATCTCAAAGGAACCAGGGATCAATTCTAATGGACCGGTCGGGATTCGCTTAATGTTCTAAGCGAATACTTTTAGATATCCTCTAATAACCTTTTGGCCATTTAATTTAGTGTTTCATCAAATAAGAGATAATAACTTTTTGATTAGTGCTTTGCCTTCCTTATGAGAAATACGGTCAAAGGTTGAATTGTCCGCTATAATTCCCTGCTCCAGGAAGTCCCGCAAGAAACCAAATCCGGATATGATTGAAGACAACCAATCAAATCTGGCGAACTGAAATGCATCACTCCGAAGTAAAGCAATGATGTCACTACAATCCTTGGTGAATTTCTCACCTAAGTGATCCTTGTCCAGAGTAGTTTCAAGCGATAAGTCATAGTGTCTGTCCCATGCCGCTTTTAACTTTAGCAAGAGAAGCATTGAGATCTCTGGGACTATGACTTGGAACTTAGGCTCAAAGGAATAGGAAATATTTTTTGGAACAGTCTCATATTCTATTTCCATCAAATTGAGTAATTTGCCCGTTCCGTGGAATTGATCTTTTTTTGGTAGAAAGTCAAGATAAATCTCTCCAGAATTCAAACTCTTTAAATATAGTGTGTTTCCTGCAGAATCTCTTTCTCTGCTGTAATCACGGGTCGAGTAAAGGTGTCTCTTTAATTGGTCTTTAAAACGACCAGTTGCAATCAAATCGATATCGAGTGAATATTTCCAAGGATTAAATGAGTGGACTGCCCATCCGCCTATGAGAATAATATCACCTGGCCTATAATTTCTGTTAGCGATGCTCCAGTCGAAAATGTACCTGAGTTCTTCGAATGAATCCCGGGCCAGAGTGGTCTCCTCACCTTCTTCATTTACCACTCTTATTCACCAGATCCTTTGCGGCAATCCGTCCATCCATACCTAATCCTGCAAGGTCCAGTATGTTCTGGCACATGTCAACAATCCGAATGCCATTAAACATGGTGGAAGATTTCATGATATCTCTTTCGGGTACATACACCTTCAGGCGGCATCCGCCAGTTTCCCTCTCAGAAAAGGACCTAATGACCTCTCTATCGGATGGATTTGGAAGGTAGATATATGCGGTATCTTCCCTCATTATGGATGAACCATATGAAACGGCAGATGAATGGGCCGTGAAAGCATAATCAATTCCAAGCATGTTGAGATTGAGCGCGACTTCATTTATACATTGGGTTGCAGTACTGAAATTAGTGTTTATTGTCTCCAAGAGCAGGCCCTCAAGGGCTCTTTCCCACGAGACCACATTGAAAAGCTTGTCCATGTCTCTGATTCTTAAACCGTAATCTACAGTTATTATTCCAGAGTCTTCAAGTTTATGAATTATGTTGTTTGTCCATCCATATGAAACACCGGTTTTCTTAGAAACAGAAAGGATATTGGATGGCTTGTCAGTCAGTAAGGAACAGACAATTTTCCATGCCTTTTCGGAAGTGAGTCTTGACGGGCTTGCTTTTAAGTGTTCGAAAGGGGCATTCACATCAGATGCAGTTGCCCTCGGTGACAAGTACTGATACAATTTTGGAGGAATAAGCAAGGTCTCTACACCAAGACTAGTGGCAAGTTCTTGAGAGCTGTATTTCAGTGATTTTCCAGCACAAACCAATCTTATTTCTTTCTTACCCAGCACTTGTTTATTTATTAAGTGTGAAAGGGCATATATTCTGTATATTGCGTCTTCATTTATTCTAGGCTTGATTTCAACAAGCGTCATAGTGTCTCTGGACTCAATTGCTAAATCTATCAGTAATTCCCTTTCTCCAACAGATATTGGATACGACCATTCTTTTCTTGCATCGGGTAAAATCCGGAGTTTCTCAAGTATAAACTGATAAATTAGTTCTAGATCTTCACTCATCCTTGTATCTGTATTCAGTGATACTCTATTAATGTATCACTGATAACTATCAGTTAACAGAGATATTTCAAATACCTATCAGTGATAAAAATTCAATGAATTAAAACAAGTGGACCGGTCGGGATTTGATTAAAGTTTTAAGCCAATATGATCAGTATGATTCCAACCCTACTCCTTCAATTCCTGAAAAATGGTTAATATTTCTTGTCAGAACAAGCTCTCCACTTGTCCTGCATATCCCTGCAATCATGGCGTCTTCGGGGTCGATGGTGAGTCCGCTTCTCTTCTTGTACGCATATATCTCTCCCGCTTCTTTCGCGGACTCGAAATCAAGCGGCAATACCTGAAGATTCCCTAGAACCCTATCTATTTTCCTGCTTTCATGTATTTTTTTACTGCTTAGGTTGAGACCCACATAAAGTTCAAAGATTGATACTGTTGTGAGATAAACTGGAACTCCATCTTCTTCAAGCGTGATCTCCTTTTCTACGGCAGATTTGTCATCTCTCATGAGGTCAATGAGAAATGTTGTATCGGCTATCACTGTTATTCCAACCTCTCAAAAAGCTTTTCAATTTTTTCCCTGCTTACTTTTCTAGACTCCTCAATACTACTTTTAATGGAGTCAGCTTCGTATTTTGAAAGGGTACCCCTTAGTTCAAGCAGAGTGGCTTTTGAGGTCAGCCTGTTTATAACATCAGTAAAACTTTCCTTTTTGCCTTTGAATTTCTTCAACTTATTGTAAGCTTCATCTGAGATTGATATATTCTTGCTTGACATGATTATACACATATGTGTGTGTAATATAAATTTTGTCAAATTGGCTAATGAACCGCTATTTCAACATGGAGCCAAAACAAAAATTTCGATCTCAGCGAAAAGAAAAATTCAGAATGGACCGGTCGGGATTTGAACCCGAGACCTCCTGCTTGCAAAGCACGTCAAATACCAGTTTACAGTGAATTTAGAGATAAGTTATTGAAGTGGATGAGGGAGAAAAAATACAGTGTAGCCTACCAGAAAGATGCAGAGCGATACCTGTCACACTATCTTGACAGTAAAACCATCAGTGAAAATTCAGAACTCCGCTCAGTTATGGCTGAATGCAAGTCAAATTACATCTATACAATGGTGAGGGTTTATCTCAACTTCCTGGAAGAGAATGAACTACTGTCAGGGGAAGATGCCGACTACTTCAGAAAAGCAATACCTTCCCGTAAGACCTCACCCGATGGCTTTATACCTTCAGATGAGAAGGTGAAGGATATTTATCTAAAGATTGACAACGAAACCATGAAGACTGCATTCTCCATTCTGGCAGCATCGGGAATACGCATAATGGAACTTGTAAAGATGATGAAGGAATTTGATAGGGATAAACTCATAGTCCAGGGCCAAGTTGCGAAATATCCTTTGAACTATTTCAGAGGACATAAGAAGGCATTTTACGTTTATATGCCGAAGGAATTGGCCCTTTCCCTTGAGATGACAGAACTGAATGATGACACGATATCTCATTATTTCAGCGAGCTTGGGTTAGCGCCAAAATATCTTCGAAAATGGCAGTACAATTTCCTGATATACCAGGGTGTGCCAGAAGGAGTCGCTGATTTCATCCAGGGAAGATCCTCGGAATCGGTTGGTTCTATGCACTACCTATCAAAGGTGAAGCAAGCGGATTACTGGTATGGAAAGGTGACCCCAGTGCTGCCACTTTTGAACGAGATGGATGACGCTCCTGTGAAATAAGGTTTAAATTTCATGCTCACTTATAATTCAATCGTGAGAGGCTTGAAACTACCGGAGGAACCCGGTGAGCAGCTTGAAAAACAATTGTTGGTTGAGAGATTATGGGGTAAATACGGTTTTAATGGCACTAAGAGCCTTGTCAAGTATATAGAAAATGCATATTCTAATTTCCGATTAAACGAAAACATAAAAGAAAAAGTCAGGACCGATGCGTATCTTGAAATACAGGACGTTAAAGAAATAAACAAAGCAGTATCGGAAGTTATTTTATTCGAAGAGGTACAAACCGTCATAGGCCGTTCTCCGCCGGAAACTAGGAAGAATGGTGATTTATTTCCTCCTTTCAAAGGATATTACGTAACTGTGAACAGGGAATGGGAAGCCACCTTGGGCAACAATTGGGATGAGATTGAAACAACATTAGAAAGATCTTTGAAAAAGAAGAAACCTAACTTCTCCGGCATCAAAATATATGCGTTGCTGAAGGCATTTGTTAAGAACTATTCAGATGATGGCATTTATGAAGTACCAACTGTAAAGCTCGTATCAGATGCAAATAATCAGCTCAACCAGAATCCAGAAATTAGAGTATGGTACAATCACTTTAACGATCTGCTAAGTGCCGGTATAGTTTACAACACTCGGAGCAATAAGTACGGTGAGATGACAGTATTGCCTGAAGTAATTCCACTTGTGAAGTTCATTCTAAATGAATTTGAACAGGAGAATGCAAGGGAAATAGATGATGTAAAGAACGGAAAAGTACCGTTCTAAATATATTGCTGGTGATAGAAGGTGTTAAGCGAACTAAGAATGAAACCCATCCCCTTATCACGATTTAATGCTGTGAACGATTTTAATTCTATAGTAAGATTGGCTAATGAATGGCCATTGAAATTTCAATATCAGGAATCCCTCCATATAAGCAGATACCAGCTAAGAATGAGCGTAAAGCTCAAAATGAGAGAAGAGAAGCACTAAGAAAGATAGCAAGAGAGATCTTCGATTTACCGAGTAGCAACAATGTCAGTTTGAATATTTTCTATAGTAGACATAAAGGAAGAGCAGATCCTGCTAATATAATTGGTGGAATCGCAGACGCACTTCAAGGGATCGCATACAAGAACGATAGGCAAATCAAAGCTATCAATTATAGTGAAAAAGAAGGAGAAGGAGACCTCTATACAATTTCCATATTAGTGGAAGAGAAGTAGATTTTCAATCCCCGTATAATCTGGCTGGCGGGTTTCTCAAAGTGGAAACTGATAAAAACTCTCGACAACTTTAAGGCCCAGTAAAATAGCCTTGTGGACGGTACTGTTGAGGGGTGGCTTTCTACTTGTTATTTCTGGACAGGAATTCTGATTAATAGCTGATGGAAAAGTAACAGTGAGAACATACCCCTGAACATTTTCCACAGAATAGGAATTTTGCTGCCTCCCGAAATTGTTGAGGGGGCTAAGATTAGCAGAATACTTTTTCGATAGGTCAGTGATACCAAAACCGCCAATCATGGTTGTTCTGGATTCTTAAGAAACAGTGGTTAATCGTCTTCAATAACTTGATTCTCATCTTCATGTTTCTCGATTGCTTCCTCAACTCTTTTTTTGGCCAAATCTGCCATGAAATCGTTGAATATTGCAAGGTCTTGATAGAAGGCATCACTATCTAAATTCATAATTTCCAGAGCATCAGTATAGTAGTACAACTCGCTAACGTGTTCGTAGGTTACGTTATGCCCATGTACTTCCAATTCTTTTTTTAATGTTGGAAAATCACTTTCCCACGTATGATTTTCCATTGTATTTTTGACACTATCAAGGACTTTTGGGTCTAAGTTAGAAAAAAGTTCTGGGTGAGTCTCTCGATTTATAGTCTTGGCCAATTTGTTCCTTAGGTCATCATACTTTTTGTTAGATACAATCCATTTTATTGTGTTCAGTATGGTTACTATCTTATGCCGGGACTCATCTGGTTTTAAATCTTTTAGAGGCAGCATCCCATCAATCAGAATATCTTTTCCGCGGTCCAAATCGACTATGACAGTTTGTGCATTGAATATTTCCTCAGATAGCTCTCCAAAGTCAAATTCAAAAGCAAGCACTAGTTTCCCATCTTTCCTGCCATCCAACTTGATTTTATTATTTTTGATTGCGTGAAAAATGTTCTCAAGAAAGTACAACGAAATATCTTTGGAATCTGGTATGCATTTCAACAGCGGATTTTCAATGGTTTCGTCATTTTGAATTATATCCATGGAAGCCCCAAAGAACAATTCTGAGTGAAAATACAATGGATTTTCCACTTTCATGTCCATCATTGAACCGAACACCTGCCATAACCGTTCCTGAAAGTATGTTATTCCAAAATCTGTAATCACATACACTGGATTGTCGTCGTAAATGGTCTTTTCAATCTTATTCTCAGTCCTAAGTCTATCAATAATTTCTTTTAAGCCGCGTTTGGAAAGACCAGTTATGCTTACTAATTCATTGAACCGTAATGGTCCTTCTCTGAGATGGTCTAGAACCTTTCTTTCATTGTCTTCCTTCACTATTTGCTGGGATCGATACTTGCTTTTCATAAAATCACTATACTATGGTTTACCAGTAAACCTAGGTATAGAGAGTAAACTTATATAAGAAATTATTTACTAAACCATGAAGTTCGAATTAGGGAACCGTAGATTGATTGCGACTGGTGATGGAGCACTGACCGTCACGTTGCCCTCTATCTTCACACGAGCTATGCATCTGAGGAAGGGAGACAACGTGGAGTTTTATTTGGTTGGTGGCAACAAATTGCTTTTGGCCTGTTCAAGAGATGTTAACGCTAACGAGGTGAAACAGAAATGAGTTCGACAGTTTCGCCCCCGCCGAACTCAGTCAAAGAATTCGTTGAACAATATAAGACTTATGAAGTGTCATTCACAAAAAGATGGGAAGCAGCCTTATTCTTCGCTGGCAAGGATATACCGGTACTTCCACTTCACACCGTTAAGAATGGAACATGCACATGCAGGAAAGCCGAGAAGTGTAAGACTCCAGGCAAACATCCCATGCATAAGAACTGGCAGGATGAAGCCACAACCGATCCGGAGAAAATCAGGAGATTGTGGCTGGCAAACCCAGATGCCAACATTGGCCTTGCTATGGGCCATGGTTACGTGGGGATTGACATAGATATAAAGAATGGTAAAGATGGCTGGAAAGAGTGGCAGAAAATTCTGAAACACCATGACAGCGACCAGATAATTTCTTTGATGCAGCTCACTCCTTCCGGAGGACTCCACATAATCCTGAAGGTGAAGGATTCATCGGTCATAACAGGCGTGGCCGATGCTTTGGGCTCAGGAATCGACACAAGAAGTGATGGAAATCTTCTCGTCGGTGGCGGGTCTGAGAACGAGAAGGGCACATACAGGGTCTTAGACCTCCCAATCGCCAGTGCTCCAGGATGGCTCGAATCCATGATGATTGGAAAATCGAATTGGGTCAAGCCCATGATAAAGCGCATAGAAAATGGAGCAGTTTTCAATGAAGGTGAGCGAAACAGTGCGTGCCTTGCCTATACTGTCTTCTTAAACAGAAGGGGTTGTACGAAAGATGAATTTGGAAAGAAACTCACTGAATTTGCGTTGAAACGCTGCACTCCTCCCTACGATGATGCGTCGATTGATTACATGAAAGAGCATTACTGGAACCCTTCGAGAGAAGAGCTGGTGGATGTTCCTGATTTCAATGACCTTGGTAAGTCCGACTTCAGGATCTGGGAAATTAAAGAAGAATATGTAAAAGAGGCACTTACAACATTATACGAGTACATCCCTCAGGGGCCAGACGAATTATACGAAAAGGCAAAGAGAAATTTGCCAAATTTGTTGATGCAGTATCTTAAACACAACTTTCACGTTTCCAGGGAAATTGCCTTAGACAAACCTCTTGATTCACTGTTCTGGTACAATGGAAAGTATTACGAGTCAGAAGCAACTAATTGGTATCTTAGGGAGAAACTGGAATATCTAACTTCCAACCACATATCAGGAAGCGAAAAAAACGAAGTCATTAACAAGCTTATGGATAACGCTTACAAGAAGGAAGAACAGGAAAGGTATTTGGCCCTTGAAAATGGCATACTTGATTGTAAGGAATTCAATGTTCTGGACTTCACGCCAGATATTTTTGCAACTGTCAATCTTCCTGTTTCGTACGAATTTGGTATGGAGCACCCAACTCTGGACAAATTCCTCAGTGAAGTAGTTGACGCTAAGGACATTACAAGATTGCAGGAGTGGGCAGGTTATACGCTTATCCCGGGGTATCCCATAAAGAAAGGCTTTATTGCGATCGGGCCGACAGACAGTGGAAAGAGCACATTTCTATTGACACTCAAGGACATTCTTGGGGTAACCAATGTATCCTCGGCAACATTACAACAACTTTCCAAAGCTGACCAGAGGTTCATCACTTCGAAACTGTACAAGAAGCTGGCCAATATCGCACCGGATATGCCAACGAGCTCCCTGAGTGATATCTCTATATTCAAGGGAATCACCGGCAGAGACCTCATACCTGGGGAATTCAAGTACAAACAACCGTTTGATTTTCAGCCAAGATCCAAACTGCTGTTTTCGGCAAATTCATTGCCCTTTGTAGGCGAGGAAGAGGAGGCATTTTTCAATCGCTGGGATATAATTGTCTTTCACAAGCCACCTAAGATAGATGCACGACTTCAGGAAAAACTCAAAGAAGAGTCCTCAGGTATTTTTAACTGGCTTATTGAAGGGGCTAGAAGAATAGTTGAAAACGGACTGAAGTTCACTGATGCCACACCTACTGCAGAAGCAATGAGAATCTGGACCAGATCTGCAAATCCAGTGAGCGCCTTCTTCAACGAATGTATTGCAAAGGAAGGCGAGGAAGAGGAGGCAGCTTCAGACTTTTACGGTGCCTATAAACAATACGCGGAGAGATATCACCTGAAATTGGAGGATGAGGATATTTTTGACATTAAGTTCTCCAAGGTCAGCAAAACCAATGTCATAAAGCATCAACGGAATAACGTGGCTCACAAGTACAGAAAGGGCTTGAGAATTCTACCCTTGGAAGATTGGCCGGAATCGAATTTCTCCATTTCTGGGGAAGATACAGAATCTGAAACAGATCCGGAAGAAATATTTGAAAAGGTAAGAAAAGTCTTCGCTGGAGCAAGTGAGGTTGCCAGGGAACGAGAGAACGTTGAAAGATGGATTGCTTCAGAGAATGGTATATTCATAGAAACCGCTCATAACGTTATTGAGAAGTGGATATCAGAGGGGACAGTCGTCCCTAATGACAGATGCCTGGAATTTCCGGAGTGGGATGATTTCAATGCTTGAACAACGAGGTGCTTATCTTTACAGGAATGGAGATGTAGTGGGTAAACTGGAAAGCCCTCACTGTATTGCGGTTCGTGATAGAAGACATTACTTCAGGAAGTATGGTGGATTTGCCCTTGCCGTTGAAGCTTATGAATGGCTGCTCAACAAAGGGTTCACTTACTTCCGGGTGATATATAGACCTGAAAAGAAAATCATCACATACAGAATTTCAGATTTTGCATCTGGTTACAGAATTGATTACCCTCCGCATGGTGAACAATACTTTTTACCGTTATCAAGAGCCGCAGATATTGGGACGGGATAATGTCTTCCTGTTAACATTTGAATCGACACCTTATCAAAAATCTTTTCTTAACAGACACCAGCACACTCTTTTAAGCTCCAATTCGGGAAAGTCAGAGTCATAATCAGATGCATCTTGTGTGGTAGACTCATACGATGAAAGTATTTCTCTGGCGTTTTCAAGAAGATTTCCATCTCTCATAGCCTTATATAGAGTCGTGACTACTGACTGTTTGGAACTTGCAGCGTTAAAAGCTGCAGAAAGCTCAATCCCTTCATCCCCCATATTTTGAAGAGCTTCTGATATATCCATTTCCTGTTTTGTGGCCCTTGTTTTTCTACCATGCTACACAGTTTCGACCATATGTCTCTCAGTGATATCGTTATTCAGCCACGATTAAAGCTCTCTGAAATGCTTCATTAAGATCTTGTACTCTATCGTGTCACCTTTGTAGTCAATTTCACCATAAAGTAATGTGGTTATAATCTCATTTGGGTTCCGCACCAACTCCCTGTTCCCGTCAAAATACTTCAAGATCCAATGAAACTCATTTCCATCCCTGAAAAGAATAAACAACCCATCTCTTTCCGCCGGAAACTTAAGCGACCGGTCACTATCTTCAATGAGCGCTTTCGTCAATCCTCTCTACAAATGGCACATAGTCACCTCTCACGATACCTGCAACCTTAGGATTTGGCTATCCATGATTCCCATAATGTGAGTTTGCCATAGGTCTAAAAATATCGGTACTCTTTACACTCCCTTGGAGATTCTCTTGACCTCGGTAACTGGAATTCTCCGGTATCCATTTGGGAGTCTGATGCAGTGTATCTTCCCACTTCGGTCCCATCTTCTTATTGTTTCTTTAGAAACCTTCAGGATAGCTGCTGCCTCCTCCAGTGTATACAACGTATCGTCAGTTACCATTTGTAAACATACAAACCCAATAAGCTGTATAAGGTTTATGCAGTTTTATACATTTTGTATAGGTTTGTAGAAAGTTTTATCCTGGATAATGCATTTGTAATTTGATGTGTGGGCCGAAGGTTCTAGACCTTTTTTGCGGCATAGGTGGTTTCTCCACGGGCTTCAAAGATAATGGATTTGACGTTACAGGTGTTGATATCTCTGAGAAAAAGGGACAAGTTTACAGGAAATTTGTATCTCCCAACTTTATCCAATCAGACCTTGGAAAGGAACGTATTCAAGGTAAATACGATGTTATAATCGGAGGCCCCCCCTGTAGACCCTGGTCATCAGTTAATTTAACGAAGAGAGCATCTAAACACAGGGATTATCACTTGGTTGAGAAATATGTTGACCACGTAAAATCAATCCGACCAAAAGTATTCATTATGGAAAATGTCCCGGCATTAAGGAATGATGAAGTATTTAAATCACAAATGGCCAATTTGTCAGACTTCGGATATTCTGTGTCTACAAAGGTTGTCAGGTATTCGGAATATGGGGCGGCAACCTCTAGGAGGCGATTGGTGGCGGTTGGCATAAGGGACTCTAAGGCAGAGAGTTTTTTGAGGGGTTTACAACAATTTAAGCGTAATTCAATGGATGTAGAAAGTGTTATTTTGGGCTTTCGAAACAATCAAAAGGGCACTCCAAGCGACCATGTTTGGCCTGACTTAAAGACCATAAACAAGTATGTAAAGTATTACAAGAGTGGGAAATATGGTTGGACTGTACTTGACTGGAACAAACCTGCCCCTTCGTTTGGAAATGTCATGAAAACATATATTCTGCATCCCGATTCCAATCCTGAACTACCGACTGCTAGAGTTGTATCGGTTTTAGAAGTGTCGAGAATAATGGGGTTCAACCATGGTTTCGAATTTCCTTCAAACTTCGGAATGGGGGAAAGATACCAGATGCTTGTAGACTCAGTTAGCCCCATATTTTCAAATGTTCTTGCGAAACAAACTCAGCAGTATCTGAAGCAATACAGATTCGAATCATCATAGGTGATTGACTTAACCCGTTTTGCTAATAAACTGATAAACTGGGGTGAAAAACATGGACGTAGATTTCCTTGGCGTGAGACTGACGACCCATACAAAGTATTCGTTGCAGAAATTTTACTGCATCGAACTAAGGCAGAAAGTGTCGTTCCAGCCTACTTGGAAATTACCAGTCGATATGGGTCTTTAATAGAGCTTTCCGCCGCAGACGAAGAAATCCTTTACAAGATGTTAAAACCGTTGGGATTGAAGTGGCGTGTTGCTAAACTCATTGAAGCAGTAAACATGGTGGTAAAAGATTTTCACGGTATTTTACCTCAACAGAAATATGAATTAGAGCGCCTTCCAGGAATAGGCGACTATATATCTTCCGCAATAAGATCTATGATATATAATAGCAGAGACCCTTTGATTGATACAAATACAGTAAGGGTTCTTTCAAGGATAACAGGTTGGAAGCAAAACGATTCATTAAGACGGACCAAGAAGGTCAGAGACCAATATGTCACTTTGGCTGGAGAAGCAGATTTTAGAAAATTTGGTCTCGCATTAATTGACCTTGCATCAAAAATATGCAGACCGTCAAATCCATTATGCGAAGAGTGTCCACTAATAGAATGCTGTAAATTTGCCAAGATAGATGTCAAAAAGTAAGTTGTTGTTTACACATTTAGGTCGACTCTACTTGCTCGAAAATGGATTTCCACCATCAGTCGGTGTTGTTGCTACCAGCCATCGTTCACAAGCCGAAGTATTCAAAGCATACTTTATTCCTGAGGTTCCGGGAGGTGGGCCTGTTGTTCCAAATGACCTTCTAACTATTCTTGGAAAACCATCAGTTACCTTGTATAAGCGTTCAGCCAATATCCTGAATCCCCTTGATGGATTCGCCGTATCGTCTAGAGTATATCCTCTTTCCAACAATTTTTCGTTAAATTCAGATAGCGCCCTGTAGTCATCCTCAAGTTTGTGTTGAATCTCCCTGACTATGTTATGCAGTGTGTTACTGGAAATAGAATCTTCTGTTACTTGTAGGCTGAACAGGTACAGGTCACCACTTTCAGGGTTATCGAGCTGGTCAATACCTGATATTATGTGAGTCGGGAATGAAGTCAATCTACTGTTGTTTACCTTCACCTCAACAGAAGCCTCTTCACTTTGAAAATCATGCATGGCATTTTCCAATACTTGCCACATATCTACAACGTTAGAGTCAAGGGTTGGAAACCATCTAATCATAAACCATACTTCACCAAATAATCCAAGTGTATCCTCGAGACTAATTCCTCCGCCTCTAACGCTCCAAAAATCACGCCACTTATGAAGGACACTCTTAATCGTGTCCTCCAGTTTCTTGTTGGAGGTAACTACTGATTGGATTAGGTCGCTTGCAACAACTGTAAAAGTATTGTTTAGATTCAAATTCGTGCACGTTAGGTCAACATAGGTCGCTTCGTTGGAAGTTCCTATCTTGAATTTAGAGGTGCTTACATCCAGACCTCTTGTTCTAAAGTTGATTTCGCCGTCTTCTTGACTCAGTTTTCTAATTAAGAGATGCCTGTAACCGTACCTATCTAATGCTGCATATCCTGGCATCTCCAGAGGCATCCCAGGGAGTCTCTTTCCAGAGATATCTTCACCCACCTTCGGAAGTTTCAGCCCTTTCCAAAACTCTTCCAGCTCTTCAGTCTTCATCATCATCAACCGCACTAGAACTAACGGAGCCGACAATATATTCTATAGTAGCTGCACTGTTGCTATCCGGAAAGATGAAGCAGACTCCCAATATGGTTTCCCAACTGTCAGGGTCATTATACAATCTTTTCCGGTTTGATTTCGGGTTGCGGGGGGCAGACCGAGGACTGATAGGATATAGCAACAAAACTCCCTCATCCTTATCGCGTCTGACCCTCAACAAGTCAGCAAAGTGTTTGTCCTGTTCGTCCTCTGCTTCTGAGCTCTCCCTTGCCATTTCTCTGGCCCATTCTATATCCTCCAATTCAAGTCCAATCTCATCATCCCCGCTATAGGGTGGCTTGTCTTTTGCAGAAGGGTTTATGACGGCACCTATGGAATTGGAAGAATTAGGTTTAAGAGTTCTGCCAATCCGATTAGCTTCTACACCACAAGTTTCTAATTTTGGCTCTCTCCCAAGACTTTGTTCGTCTCTTTTCAGGCTTCGCAAACCAACAATCCATGTCCGCAATTCTTCTTGCTGGACCTGTTTTTGGATATATTTTCTGATAGCCCCAGCCTCATGTCTGCCAGAAGGGTCAAAGGCATAACCTTCCAGGAATCTATCCACAACCTCCCATGAAACTCCTCTCCAGAAAGGATGGTAGGGTTCAGCCTCCGATGATGATGGGCATCCCAGTTCTTCAATCAATCTCTTCCCAGCATCCAAGTTGTTTTCCAGCCAGCTTTTGTCATGGAATCGGAAAATCTGTGTCTGTATTCTTCTCCCTGCGTAATTTTGCCATATTTTCCTCGCGCTTCCCATCTTGTTTGCAGCGGTAACCATCATGGCTGAATGACTTCTGATTTTAGGCCCAAAATCAAGAGGTGTTAATCTTTCTCTCTCATACCTAGCAATCTCCTGTCTGAGTTCCTCCTCCGCCGAAGCCAAGTGTTCAAACCTCTGTTGCAGCAGTTCTGTAGTATAGAGGCGGGTCAGTTCAACGTATTCCCCACGGAAGCCAAACCATCTACCCATCTGCATAAGTGTATCATACTGGTCAGTTTTTCGTGTATAATAGCTGGTTACTAACCCTTCAAGGGTCAGACCTCTTGAGAGTCTATTCCCACCAACAACCACAGTTTTTATATAGGGGTCTCTTTCATAATCCAACTCTTCATTCGAATCAGAGTTCAGAACTATTACAGAAACAGGATCATGAAATAATTCATCTATGCGTGGACTTATTTTATCGAAAGGTACATCCAAACCTTCATTGATGGACACTATTATGGGTCTAAACTTATCATTCCAACGATCTTTGAGGACTGGATAAATCGCCTCCTCCTCATATCTCCATTTATCCCTTGTTTCTGAAACAAATTCCATCAAAGCATCTCCTAGCCTATTCTGGACTATCTTGCGTTGGTGTGTGTGGACTAGCATAGTGGAAGGGATATCCTTTTTAGATCTCTGCATCCTTGCCGCAGTGGCAAGTATGTAATCATAAAAAGCCTCCTTCATGGATTGTGGGATCTCTGGATTATATCTCGGCACATCAACAGCCCTCGGGGTCACAAGATTTGCATCTCTATTTGGTATTGTTTCAATGATTCCATTTATCCCACCTACATCTTCTTCATCCTCACCGGGAAGTGCCTCACGTCCAAAGAGAGTCTCCGCACCCACGTATCCTCTGGGCATTGGAAGTGAAATGATAAAGTTCTCTGGATAAAGGTCCTTATGGACATTTTGGTCTATTGCAAGGTGATTTACCAATATGTTTGCGAATGGTGTTGCAGTATAGGCGATGTAACATTTTCTGTTAAATAAGTATACCAGTCTTCTGACTTCGTAATTTACCGTTGACGGGTCAAGAACTTGGTTTACGTTATCTACACCTTCCAAGTCTTCTGTTGTGAGGTCAGTTTGTTCTTCGATAGGTGGACGATTACCTCCCGTATTTATTGAAGCAAGGTCAGCCTCGTCGTCTATTATCAACACTGGAAGTGTTTGAGGAGGAGGATATCTTTCCAACCAAGAAGAGAGACGACGTAGAACAGGAGCAATTTTCTTGCATACTATTACCACTCTCTCGTTTCCCTGAAGAATATTTGCATCCACTGTCCCAGGTCTGAAATCACCATATAGGTTATCCTCTGTTAGACTCACCCACCTTAATCCTGCCTGTGGTCGTTTCGCACCTCTTGGGTCAATGCCCAAAGCTCGATTGACTCTCCTTTGTGTTTGAAGTCTCAGAGAGTTGTGGATACCAGCTAAGACTATAACGAGCTTGTAGCCTAAATCGGCTGCCTTTGCGATAAGGCCAAGGTAATTTGCCGTTTTACCGCTTTGAACATAGCCCATCACTAACCCTTTGATGTAGAATGTTGGCGGTCCGCTTGGTCTAGGGTCGTGTAACTGTGATAATATCTTGTCTGTGCTATCGTCTATTGACCGAACAGCATCAAGTGTTAAATCACTGCGGTCCACAAGGTAGTCCCGCTCTCTTTTCCAATAATAACCATTTGAGGCGTTCCAATTGCTGAACCATGACCGTGCTTCGGAATTATCAGTTAGCATGTTGACCCTTCTTATCGAGACTTGCATCTCTTCCTCAAGTCTTTCGATTAAATTGGGTCGTACGTCTTCTGGAACTCCAAAACTCTGCATTGCTTCCTCGACCGACACCCCCATACTGTCCATGATGGTTCTGACAACTCTAAGGTACTGGTCTATATCTGGCAAATTACCACCCCAAATGATATGCCGAATCCGGGTCATCTCTCTTGAGTGCTGATTTTATCTTCAAAAGTGCTTCTTCTTCTCCAACCTTGATGGCCTCCTTTTCAAGAACCTTGCCGAGTGAAATTGGTCCTGAGTTAGAATTTGTGTTCGTCGAATCCGCCTCATCTTTCTTTGATTCTTGGTCGTTGTTTTCCTTTCCATTGAAATTTTCAAATCCATTAGTTCGAGCGGTTTCGGTATTGCCTTCGAGGGTTGGTCTATTATTTGATTTAGAGGGTTTTGTTTCAGGCTGAGCAGATAAAACTCGTTTTGCTGACCTGTATTTATCGTCAGACTCTGATACCAAACCAGTAACAAGTGGCCTAAGTTTATCTCGCAGGTCGGCGGGAAGCTGCACTGTCGACTTGGTCACATCAAGCATTAATACAGAGTCAGAATCTGAGCCCACATCGAGTGCGACTCTGGCATATTTTGAATGTTCATCTGGGGCTCTTATTCTACACCAACCTCCAGCTTGAATCATCCTGTTTTCACGGTATATGTAGAACCCTTGTTGCTCATTCCATTTTTTTGGTCCCGATGAACGTTTGAACGCAGTTTGTGATGAAAATTCCGCTTGAATTGGCAATATATATGGAGAATATCTAACCGTTATCGGCTTGCCCTTTTCATAGAGTTGAAATTCTTTTTGTGGAAGTGGAGTCGTTTTTGGTTCTGTTCTGGCGAAAGGGTCCCATGGTCTAATCTCTGTTCTATTAAGTGTTATCCTAATCTTCCTTTCTTCCCCTATTTCACCCGAAAGAAACCTATGAAAAACCATTCCTAAGTGTAAATTAAGCTCGTCAGCGGTCCGGTTAAACCAAGCTCTAGCCCTTTCTCCATCAGGCGGTCTAAAACGTAACAACCTATCTAGATGCTCCCACAGAACAACGGTGCCAACCTTATCCTGCAGAGGCTGTGTAATAACATCAGAATAATCATCTGGAGGGATTTCATCGACTTCCCAACTATTAGTTTCATCTATCTGGTCAATGTCCCATTGTCTTATACTTATAGACTCGGTGAGTTGGTTTCTACTAGCAACAGTTAATTTTCTGCATTGTGAGAAGGAAGCGGTCTTCATGCCAAGCCCGTACTTACCTAATTCATTGACCCCATAATCTCTTTCAGAGCCAAATCTCATTGCTTCGGTTAGTTCATCCGCAGACATTCCATGGCCATTGTCAACTATCCTTACCCAGGTATGTTCACCATTAAACCTCATTTCAACTTCCACAAGAGAGCTACCCGCTTGTATCGAATTGTCTATGACGTCCGCAACGGCCCTAACAAAGTCGTAACTCATATTGCGAAGTGAATTTATGAGTCTCTTTGCAGAAGGTACAACCTTGTGTTTAACTCTTCTGACTTCCATGCAGCAAACTTTCCTCCAAGTAATCTTATGTATTCAGCACTATAAAAATTTGTAGTTGTTCATATCGTTGCTGCCATTGAAATAACCAAATGGTGAAACAATACTTGTTAGCAATGGGTCGCATATACCTAGGCCGTCAGGCATATTCTATTGAGAGTTTTCATTTTACCTATATAATCGAAATGTTTGTATAAGAATTTACAAAACGTAAGGTTTCTGGAATGGGGAATGGATTATACATGACTGTGCCTGCTTGGTTACCAATGACAAAACCTAAGAATTAACATAAGAAATTAATATTATTCTAACCACTCAACACGTTACAGACCTATCATTTTAGCCTTCCTGAAAAGATTGTTCAGGGGTAGCATTCCATTGTTATTCTCTATATCGTATAATGAAGGATTCCTGGTCAGAAACAACAGTAGGAATATACTACTCGACATGTTAATACAGAGTCGCTATTACACTGATTCAGAGAGTTGTCGAGGGGTTTGTTCGGAGATATCAATCCCCAATCGATTTCATTACATAATTTCACAATTTTTTTCACTCTATGTAGAAGGGCAAAAGGGAACGAATTTTGGAAAAGCTGCAAGGTCTAAGAGCATCACTTTCGCATGAATACTACACTTTCATAGGTTTAAGGTGAAAGGAAAATTACCTCACAAAAGGCCTATTTTTGATGAAATTTATACCTATAGAACAGATATATGATTTATAGATGACCACTATGTGATTTTGTAAATGTTAATATACGTGAATTCAGTTGTTTTCAGTATGCCATTGAAGAGACACTATCCTCCGTCTCACATCCGGTATCAGCTTGAGAACCCTCCTGTCACCATACACCTGAACAGAAAACTCAAGAAGAACCTTGATGCCATAAAGGGAACAAAATCCTATGCTCAGCTGATTAGTGAGATACTGGCGGGAGCATTCAACTTGGAAGATGAGATAAAAAGACTCCCTCTAAATGAATCTGTTATTTCGTATGCACGTGGATTTGAAGAGGCAGAGGAAAGGTATGCACAACTTGGCACGTGCATTAAGTGCAAAGCCGAATACAGTTATCTCTGGGCAGACGGAAAATGTGACAGATGCCATAAGACTAACGAAGGCCCGGATTTCTCACATTTCAGAGACAAGGTTCCAGTCACCTGGATTGATGATAGCGACTTTGAAAAGGCAAAGATAAAACTTCCCAATCTTGAGAAGATATCGTATGAAAACGGATACAAACGTGGCTCCAAAGAAGGAAGGGATGCAGGTTACAAGTTAGGTTATGATGAAGCAGAAAGGAGGTTTAAGATAACCTACCCCTGCTCTAAATGTGGAAAGCCAATGTCGATGCTTCCAGGTGAGGATGACCTCAAAGCCATGATTAGTTATATGAAAGAACACGGTTGGCATCATGGTAACTGTGGGAATTAGGTGTAAATCGTAATTAGTCAAACATTTTATACTTTAAACTCATTTTATTTGCATGAGCGAAAAAAAGTGTACAAATACCCTGCTTGAAGTGACAAGCCAAAATTCACATACCACTAAAAACAGGAATGGGGATATTTACCTGTTTGGAAAAGGGATGAAAGAGTATATTGGTTCAGGGAGCTTGTTAAGCAACCTTAAATTCACTGTACTAGGAGATATGGTGCCAAAGGAAATAATGGAGAAGAAATCCATTGCAGAGATTATTTCTGATGAACAATTTGATGACCTGGACACTTACATTCCCTATACAAGAGAGGGAAAGCTCATAATTCCTATTCCCGCATCTGAAAAGCATGCAAGGTCTTCGAGATACCGGCATTACGACGGCACGGTCTCCGGCTCAACCGCATGGCCAGAGGCCTTTGAAATAGACAAAGGCATTCTGCGCATAGTGACATTGCTGTGTGATATGGAGGAGCAGGATAAGACATTGAAGATTTACAGTCACTGGACTTATGTAAACAAAACCATAGCTCCGGCCTGTTTTCAATATCAGTAGTATTTAAATCCATAAAAAGACATGTGCATGCACATGCAAAGGAATCTAACTCTGAAAGTTGATGATGAACTCGTAGAAAAGGCACACAGGTACGGCATCAACATCTCTAAATTCCTTGAATACGCACTTGACAACGCTTTCATGCATGGTTTTGAAAACCTTTCACAGAACCAGAAAAACTCAGAGTGGACCGGTCGGGATTTGAACCCGAGGCCTCCTGCTTGCAAAGCAGGCGATCTACCGCTGATCTACCGGCCCGGTAAAAAAACTGGGTGTTACCTTAGATGAGTACCTTCAATATTAAGTTTATTTTCATGTACATATCATACGCGCGCAATTTTAATATATTATAACTTTGTTCAATAAAAAGGGTCTGATTTCCGGTATAATCAAAAAACGTCCGCTGGTGGTTATCATAGTGAATATTGATGATATTAACATGGAGAAAAGGGTGCTGAACGACCTGAAGAAAAACGAGACAGTCGAAAGCAGGAGCGAGAAAAAAGCCTTCAGGATAATCAACAGGGCACTTGACAGGAAGCTGAAGGCAATAAAGAGGAAGGAAAGAGAACTGGAAAAGGAAAAAGAGAGAAGAACATTTTTCAGCAAGTTGTAACAGCATGACACAGTATTTTGTACAATCAGTCCAGCTGTTTTCAGATTATGAAAGGATAAATACCTTTTGTGAAATACACCTCAAGTCGTAATGATAATCGTTAAGATGGGTGGAAGTGTAATCACTGACAAGTCAAAGTACCGGACTTTCAGGAAGGACACAACAGACAATATCATCAGGATTCTCAAGGATATCAAAGAGGACATAGTGCTTGTCCATGGGGGCGGATCGTTCGGTCACATAAAGGCCAATGAATACGGAATTCCAGGGCCCGTCAACGATAATACACGATACGGGTTCTCAGTCATTCATCACGACATGATGCATCTCAATTACCTTGTTGCCTCAGCTCTCCTGGACTTTGAGATTCCTTCTGTTTCTGTGCCACCATCATCAATAATTTCCGGAGAAAGCCGGAATTACTCCATTGTTTCCGATTATCTTGAATACGGTATTACTCCGGTCACCTTTGGCGATGTATACCTGAAGGACAGGGATAATTTCGGGATTTATTCCGGCGATGACCTGGTCCTTGACCTTTCACAGATCCTGAAGCCAAGACTGGTGGTTTTCATGACCGATGTCGACGGCCTTTACAACAAGAACCCCAACCTGTATAAGGATGCAGAGCTTCTTGCAACATCCGACGACAGCGCACGGTTCCAGAACCACCTGATAGATGTTACGGGTGGCATTGAGTCCAAATACAGGAAAATGAAGAAGATAAGTGAAACAGTCGGGGAAGTGTACCTGATGAACGGCTTCAAGCCTGAGAGGATCCATGACATTGGAACCGGGAATTTCATAGGAACGGTGATATCTTGATTGAAAACAGGAAAGAAGAACACATAAGGATAGCTGAAAGTGAAGCTGTTACCTCAGATCACAATTACTGGGATGATATCCACATTCTTCATCAGCCACTTCCCGAAGTGGATTTTGATGATATTGATACAACCGCAGAGTTTCTTGGAAAGAAGCTTGATCACCCCTTCATAATATCTTCAATGACTGGTGGGACAGAACTGGCCATGAAGATAAATTCAAATCTTGCAGCAGCTGCAGAAAAATTCAGGATAGGAATGGGCGTTGGAAGCATGAGGGCTGCAGTGGAGAAAAAGGAACTGTCAGATACTTTTTCCGTTATAGCATCCCACAATATCCCGATGAAAATAGCAAACATAGGCGCCCCTCAACTGATTAACCAGTCCAAGCCGGCTTTTACGGGAGAGGATATAGAGTTCGTATTCAACCTCATAAACGCGGATTTCCTCGTGGTACACTTCAACTTCCTCCAGGAAATGGTCCAGCCGGAAGGCGACAGGAATTCAAAAGGCATCCTGAAGAAGATTGAAGAGATAGCACAGAGTTACCCCGTAATCGTGAAGGAAACGGGGAACGGCTTCTCAAGGGAAGCGGCTTTGCTGTTGAAGGATGCAGGAGTGAAAGCAATAGATGTTGGCGGCCTTGGAGGCACTTCATTTGCTGCCATTGAGTATTACAGGGCAAAGAAAGCCGGTGATACGGAGAAAATGCAATCCGGAAAGACTTTCTGGAACTGGGGAATCCCGTCTCCGGCATCAATCAAATACTGCAGCGTGGGCCTCCCTGTTATAGGAAGCGGAGGCCTCAGGAACGGCCTGGACCTTGCCAAGACACTGATGCTTGGCGCGTCGCTCGGAGGATTCGCAAGATCATTCCTGAAAAATGCTGATAAATCTCCCGAGGGGCTTGAACAGCAGATAAAATACCTCATAAGGGATTACAGGGTGGCAATGTTCCTCACCATGTCCAGGAAGAATGAGGATTTGAGGAAAGCGGACTTCTTCATTACAGAACCTCTCAAGTCATGGTTCAATTTCTACGAAAAGTGATTCAAGTGGCGGATGAGTCTAATCTTCCTGTAGAAATCGAGACAAACGTGGAATGCCCCTCGTGTGGAAAGAATCTCTTCCTGATATTCTACAACACGGAGATTGCATACGAGGAGAGAATAACAATCCAGACATATTTCTGCAAATCCTGCCTTTACAAGAACAGCACTGTGCTGAAGGAGGGAGCGGACAGGCCTCAGAGAACAGAACTGAAGGTGAGCAGGCCCGAGGACTTGCGAATCATAATTTACAGGGCTCCGGAAGCAAGCATACTGATACCTGAAATAGAGGCGGAGATTTTTCCCGGAGAAGCGTCCCAGGGTGAAATAACCACCGTGGAAGGCCTGATATACAGGATGAGAGAGAAGATAGACATAATGGAGAAGGACCCGGAAGACATGAAAACATGGAATGCTGTCAGGAAGAAGCTGGATGATATGCTTGATGGAAAACTGTCAGATTTCACTGTTGTGCTCGAGGATCCGACAGGAAAAAGCGTAATTAACAGCAGCAAGGCTGTCGTTGTCGATCTGAAAGAAAAGTGACATCCTCCCCGCCCTATCGGACGGGGCTTCCTGCTTCTGCGATCTGAGTTGCCCTTTCGGGTAGTGCCCTGATCTCCACAGGCGTAACTTCGGGAGTGCCCCTCCCTACTTTCTTCAATCCTTTATTGTGAATATTGATTGCGGCATTGAGATCCCTGTCGATCTCATACCCGCAGGAATAACATCGAAAAGTCCTCTCAGACAATTTCAATTCCTTCTTTTTATATCCACAATTCGAGCATTCTCTGGATGTATTTCTTGGATCAACCATCACCACTTCTCTACCGGCACTCTCAGCCTTGTAGATCGTGTATTGTAAGATAGTGCTCCATGAAGCATCAGCTATTGATTTCGCTAAATGATGATTCTTCATCATTCCTTTTATGCTGAGGTTCTCGAATGCTATAAGATCATTGTTCCTCACAAGCCTGTTTGACAGCTTGTGTGCAAAGTCCTCTCTCTGCCTCTTTACCTTTCCATGTTGCTTTGAGAGATTGATCCTCGCCTTCTTTCGATTCTTTGAACCTTTCCTCTTGCGTAACAGGTTCCTCTGTGCCTTTTTGATCCTCTTCTCTCCTTTCTTGAGGAAGCGAGGAGGTTCCACAGTGGTTCCGTCACTCATGGTGACGAGATGCAACAGGCCTGCATCTATGCCGATGCTGTTGCCAGTCCTGTCTGCATGAAGGGCAACATTCTCCTGCTTCACTGAAAATGATGCATACCACTTTCCTGTACCGTCACGAGAGATGTTGAGTGTCTTGATCTCACCCTCTATCTCACGGTGATTGAACATTCTTATTCTTCCGATCTTGGAGAGCTTCAGGTGCCCATTCTCCATTATTCTGAATCCTGACTGCGGATATGTGATTGATCTGTACCGCTCTGCAGGCTTGAATCGTGGAAAGCCTGCCTTCTGCATCTTTCCATGATTCTTCTCTCTTATTCTGCGGAAGAAGTTCTTATATGCACGATCGACCCTGCGTGCAACATCCTGGAGCACCTGTGAATGGATGTCCCTGTATTCTTCAAAAGTATTCTTCAGCCCAGGCATCTCATTAGCCTGCTGTGTATAGTTCAGGGATTTCTTCGATCCCCTGTATGCGTATCTCCGCTCCAGCAGGAATGAGTTGTACAGTTCCCTGCAGAGTTCCAACTGTTCGTTGAGAATTACTTCCTGCTCCGCAGACGGGTACAGCCTGAACCTGTATGCTTTCATTCTTCCTTATTCGCCTTCTTGCAGTATTCCAGCATCCTCACCCTCACAAAAGTTGAGGGTGCCATGCCTTCTTCGTCCGCACGTCTCTCTATCATCAGTTTTTCTTCGTTGGAGAGACGAACCTGAAGCATATTCTTCCTTTTCTCTTTAGTCATTTATTGGTTATATATTCTAATGACATATATTAGTTCTTCCCACAACAAAAAATGCCTCGCTTTCATCCCCTCCCTTTCGGAAGGGGTCTTCTCGCTCGGCTTTTGATAAAAATTGAAAAATCAGCCAATTCTTGTTTCGCCGGTTCCATATACGAGGTAATCAGAACTTGAAAACTGCCAGTTTGTGGAAATCGTCATTGTTGCTCCCCCGCTCAAATCAGTGTAAGCAAAGAAATATGCACCGTTTGAAGTGCTTAGGTTTGTATTGTTGAAATTCACTATGAATTGCTCACCCGGGGATACGGCCTGCATGTAAACAAGCGACGATAAATTCACAGCAGAAACTCCGCCGGGTGTGCTTGTTGCCTTATACAGCTGGTTCTGCATAACCTGTGAGAAGTTCATTATGTAAAGTGTAATGTTGTTCCCGGTGAAAGACCCGTTCAGCTGGTTGCCGGATCCGTCTACCGAACCTAGGAAAGTCAGTTCCGCACCGCTTATGGATATGGTCTGTCCCGCATATGCAATGGTATTGGCAGTGAGGTTGCCATTGGCAGCAGCTTTTTCCTCATACACTATGCCCTGGGAATATCCGTAGCCTAATGCAATTCCAGCTGCAAGGACCATTATAACTCCAACCGCCACAACAATACCGGATTTAGCAGACATTTTCACTCCTCTCCCATCTCATTGAAGGCTTCTTTCAGAGCCTGCAATTAATAATTGAAAGACCGGTATTTGACCCTTGCGAATCTGGAATATCTAAAAAGTCAGGCGATTTTGAAATAATACTTCATGCCGGATTTTGTGCTGATGCTTTTCTTCAGGACAGCATTCTCCTGCAACAGATCATCCAGGACCCTGTTCACGTTTGCGACAAGGTCTGAGGTTTCCGGACTCGCGGCTTCTCTTCCGTACAGGAATTCTACAATCTGCTTTACGGTGAATCCGCTCTTGCTGTAGGATCTCAGCATATTGAGGATTCCCGACTTCATGTTTTCCCGGCTTACGCCACTTTGTGTTACTTCCCCGTCAGCTGGCATAGAGAATCCTAACCTTAACTTTTATTTAATTGTTATTTTCAGTGAAAACTGGAATCGAAATTCACGCTTTTGGACCAGTTCCAGTAATGCTTACCAAATAGTACTTGTGAAAAAAAGTAAAAACTAAATAGCACGAAACGGTGATTAGCTGTGGTTCCAGGGAAGATTTTCACCCTCAGGAGAATAGTATCGGTTATTGCAATTTTTCTGGTTGTTATAGTACTGGCACATCAGGTTTCACCTGCAATCCAGCCTTCCCAGAGGAGCAGCGCATATATCGCTCACCCAAGCCAGCAGAGCATACAGGCCAAGACAGGAAAAAAAACTGACGGGTTGACAGTCAGATCCATTGTACTTGCGAACAACACCCTTTTTGATACTGCCTATACAAACCCCATCAACGGGGTCGGCCCTGAAGGCATTGCCTTCGACAGCAGCAGCCGCATGATTTATGTTGCTGATGCAACCACAGACAGTGTGTCCTGCATTAATTCAACAACGCTCAATGTTACTGCATCGATAAGTCTGGGCACCTCTCCCTGCGCTGTCATGTACGACTCCCAGAATGGCTATATATATGTGATAAACTCGGTGTTTACCATCCTCTATGTAATCGATCCTTCAATCAATGTTCTTGCAGGAACCATAAAACTCGCTGCGGGCAACTCGACAAATGCAAGTTCTCAAACCGGGAGTCAGCACTTCATATTCAGTCCCATGGGATTTGATCCTGTGAACGGGAATATAATGGTGACAGACTACAACAGCGGTGTCAATACGCTACTAAACAGCAATAATACGATCCGGGGTCGCGTGTATGTGGGAAATTATACGAAGAACGTTGTGTACGACATGGTAACAGGCTATTTCTATGAAACCTACGGAAACGGCATTGCGGTCATAAATTCATCCACAGGTGCTGTTAAAGGGAGTTTTTCCAATATATCTTCCCAGCAGGGGATAATAACGTCAAACCCTGAAAACGGCAACATATACGTTTCAGACTCTTTTATAGGGTACGCATCAACGATAGACGTTTCCAACAACTCTGTGATCCGGGATTATGTTCCGAATTTTGGCACATCATCAATGATTTATGATGCGGTTATCAATGATCTCATAATGGTGGGTGATTCTACCAATTCACTCAGCATCGTTAATCCCGTAAACAGAACCGTTATTTCATCAGTGTTGACAGGAAATTCACCTCTGGACTGCTGCATTTCTCCATTCAGCGGTGCCGTTTATGTTACAGATTTCACGGACAACACAGTCATGGAAATCAACCCCGGCAACGCATCTGTAGCATCCACTGCTGTAATCGGCACGTCCCCGATTAATGCTGCATATCAGAAATCATCGGGCACCCTGTTCATATCCGCAGGAACAGAGGTACTGTTCCTGAACACAACATCCGATAATATTTTCTCATCAGTCCCGGTACCTGAAGGTGCAATAAACATTGCCCTGGACCCGGCAACGAACCTTCTTTATGTCACAGGCCCGACTGATGTAACAGTAATCAATGCTACAACAGGCAAAGAAGCCAACATAGTCCAGAACATCGATCCGCTTGGCATAACATACGATCCCGGTAATGGAAACGTATATGTGTCAAGCCCGATGGGCATCATCTTCTTCCATAACTCTTCCACCCCCGGCGGGGTTATTGACAGCGGCCTGACGTTCAATCACGCCTCACTGAACAATCTTGCCTTTGACAGATTCACCGGCAGGATCATCGTTTCTTCCGCCGATAATGTCACCCTGATAAATACTTCAAGCCAGCATTACAGAAGAATCGATCTCAATTCCGGGAACCTTGGAGTGGTATATCCGATTTCAGCCTCAACGATAATCGTATGCTCATCCAGCTCAGGATATGCATACATTCTCAATTCAACCGGGGCGGTGGAGCAGAAGACAATCCGGCTGGGAGGAATAGTATCTTCGATGTCACTGGACCCTGCTAATGGATACCTGTATTCTGTAACGAGTGATGGAATTGACATCATAAATACCGCGAATGATACGCTAATCGGCAATATGCTGCAGGGCTCCTCCCTTAACGGCTCATTGTTTGTTTCGAACAATTCAACTCTTTATGTGATGAATCCCTCACAAGGCGTTGTATATATACTTATGCCCACTCAATCAGGGAATGGCTATTATTTCGCGATAGTAGGTCTTGCATCAGCGGCTCTGGTAATACTAGCAGGACTGTTACTGTCAAGCAGAAGAAGGAATAAAAAGAAGAATCCGTAGAGTATCGACGGAACGAGAGAGAACAACGCGTTCTGTCAATAAACGGATTTGAAAAAAATCATATATCCGGGAAATCAGGATATTTGAGTAAAAACAACAGCCTGAATTTGAATGGTTATGGATATTATTTCTAACAGTATATCTTGTTTGAGCGAAATAATCACTTTTATATAATCTTCATCGATAATCCCTCGGTGAATCTAAATGGTTGTTGATTACGGCACAGCGCTGCTGGCAATTGCTGCTTCCATTTCAATAGCCGGAGGGCTTATTGGGACAGGTATGGCTCAGCAGGGAATAGGTGCAGCCGGTATGGGGATTATTGCTGAAAAGCCTGAGAAATTTGGTCAGGTTCTTTTCTTCTTTGTGATTCCGGAAACGCTGTGGATAATCGGATTTGTCCTTGGAATTATTCTGCTCCTCAGAATACTGTAAATAGATGCTTATGGCTCTTGAGAACATCATAAAGGAAGTTGAAGAGCGAAAGAAACGGGAGATTGACAGAATTACTGCCGAGTATGAGGCCATGAGGCAGTCTGTGGAATCCGAGACAGAGAAGAGGATTAAGCAGATAAAGGAAACTTTTGAGAAGAAGAAGCAGGAAGAGGCCAAGTCCATAGAAAAAAGGGAAATAGATGCCGCAAAGATGGAAGCCAAGAGGATCCTGAGGGACAAAACCTCGGAGCTGATTGACCTCAATCTTGAGAAGTCAATGACCTTCCTTACCACTATAAGGGATTACAAGGGCTACGACAAGATAGTCAGGGAAATGGCAGAAACTTCAACGAAAGCACTGGGGAAAGGCTGCAGGATAAGAATTTCCCCTAAAGACGCCAGGTTGCTTGGAGAGTTCAAAGGCGCAGAGATTGTTGAAGAGGAAGTTGATCCCGTTGGTGGACTCATAGCCGAATCAAGTGACGGTACCAGGGAAATGAACCTTACAGTAACGGCACTTTCCAAAGAGATCAGGGAGGCTGTAGCGGTCGAACTGGCTCAAAGAATCGGTGGAGATTAGATGGATTCAACATATTCCGGAAGCTACGGAAGAATAAAGGTGGTCCAGTCCGACTTCCTTACTGGAAGTTTTGTGAACAGCCTTCTGGAAATGAAGGACGTGGAAGACATCACAAGAGCACTTTCTTCAACTTCTTACAGGGAGGATATTGACGCACTCTATTCTCTTTACAAGAATCCGGAACTTGTTGATATGGCCATTAACAGGCATCTGATAAAAAAAAATAAACTGGCACTTTTCGCTCCGCCTCCTATGGCAAGAAACGCCCTGACCGCATACATGTCGAAATGGGATGTTGAAAACATCAAGGCAATTCTTTCATCCAAGGTTCTCGGTTACTCCATAAAGGAAACAGAGACCTTCCTCGTCAGCTTCAGGGACCTGCCAATGGGAATTTTCGGAGGAAACCTTTCTCATGAGGAGTACAAGACTCTCATGTCAAGAGATTCCGTGGAATCCATAGTGAATTACCTTTCCCGTTTTGGGTATGGATCTTATCTGCTTCAGTACATGGACTTCTACAGGAAAAATGGTGAAATATCAAGGCTGCTTTCCGCCCTGGACTCGTTCTTCTACATAAGGCTGATGGAAAGCCTGAAGTTCTATAACGGGGACGAAGGGCCCATTACGCGCTTCTTCAGGGAGGAAATAGACAGCAAGAACATCATGATACTCCTTAAGGCCAAGGACCTCGATGTCAGCTATGACAGGGTAACCGGCAGGCTTATCCCCGGAGGCAACCTGGCCCTCAGTTCGCTTGAGGAGCTTTTCAGTGTGGAAAACGTGGATGAAATAGTCTCGAAGCTCAGGAACAGGTTTGATCTTGACAGGGGTCTGGCGGAATACACAGAGACAGGTTCCCTGAACATATTTGAGATTGACCTGAAGAGGGCGATTTACAGGAAGTATCTTGACACGCTGACTTCACAGTCGCTTTCTGTAGGTTCGATATTTGCTATGGTCTTCAGGGCCGAGATTGAGAGGGAGAACCTTCACACGATAGTAATCGGCAAATCATACTCTCTCGATAATGATAAAATAGCCGATCTTCTTATAAGGGGTTAGATACAGAATGCCGGTTGAAGAAGTTGCAGGCCACATTGCGATTATAGGTGAAAGAGAGCTTGTTCTGGGCTTCAGGCTGATAGGAGTTGAAAACTCGTTTATTGCTGAAGACGATGAAGGGCTCAAGAAATTTATGGAAATTTACAAATCAGATAAATATTCTCTAATCATGCTTTCTGAAAATTTGAAATCACAAATGGACAGGAAGTTGCTTGACAGTATAGAAACCTCCACGAAGCCTCTCGTGGTATTTATTCCTCTCCCTGGAGGGGAAGAGGAAGAATCTGTTGCCGATCTGGCAAAAAGAATATTAGGGGTAGACATTGGCAGGTGAACAAATGGGTAAGATACAAAGAGTCTCCGGTCCTGTAGTAATTGCAGAAGACCTGGAAGACGCAAGAATGTACGATGTAGTCAGAGTCGGAGAGCTTGGGCTTGTAGGAGAAGTCATCAGACTGTCCGGAGGCCTCGCTACAATTCAGGTTTATGAGGATACCAGCGGAATAAGGCCTGGTGAAAAGGTTGAGAACACCCACAGGCCACTGTCTGTAGATCTCGGCCCTGGGCTGTTGCAGTCAATTTATGACGGGATCCAGAGGCCGCTTGATGTCATTAAGGAACTGACGGGAGACTTCATCAGAAGAGGATTTTCCGCAACTCCTCTGGACGAGAAGAAGAAATGGGAATTCCTGCCTACTGCAAAGGCAGGGGACAGCGTAACAGAGGGCCAGTTCATCGGGCAGGTTCAGGAGACATCAATCATAACGCACAGGATTATGGTTCCATACGGTGTTTCCGGAAAAATAACGGATATCAGGAAAGGAGAATTCACGGTATCCGAGGTTATTGCAACAATCAGGGACGAATCAGGAAAGGAACACGAAGTAAGGCTTAAGCAGGAATGGCCGGTAAGGGTTGCAAGGCGTGTAATGAGGAAACTCCCGCCTTCCGTTCCACTGGTTACCGGACAGAGAGTTATAGATACGTTCTTCCCGGTTGCAAAGGGTGGAACTGTAGCCGTTCCGGGACCGTTCGGATCCGGCAAGACCGTTGTTCAGCACCAGCTCTCAAAATGGGCTGACAGTGACATTGTCGTATACGTGGGATGCGGAGAAAGAGGAAACGAGATGACAGAAATCCTGACAACTTTCCCTGAACTCCAGGACCCTAAGAGCGGAAAGCCTCTTATGGAACGTACCGTGCTTATTGCAAACACATCAAATATGCCTGTTGCAGCAAGGGAAGCAAGCATCTACACAGGAATAACAATTGCAGAATATTACAGGGACATGGGCTACGGCGTAGCCCTTATGGCAGACAGCACATCAAGATGGGCTGAAGCCCTCAGGGAAATATCGGGAAGGCTTGAGGAAATGCCCGGAGAGGAAGGATATCCTGCCTATCTTGGAAGAAGGCTGTCAGAATTCTATGAAAGGTCAGGCAACGCGCAGGTCGTCTCAAATGACGAGAGATTCGGCTCGATATCAATAGTTGGTGCAGTATCACCTCCGGGAGGAGATATTTCCGAGCCTGTGTCGCAGAACACACTCAGGGTTACAAGAGTCTTCTGGGCCCTGGATGCCTCACTGGCATCAAGAAGGCATTTCCCGTCGATCAACTGGCTTAACAGCTATTCACTGTACCAGAATGAATTATCAAAATGGTACAGGGAGAACATTGCAGAAAACTGGACTGAACTGTATTCCGGTGCAATGGGAATACTCCAGCAGGAATCCGAACTCCAGGAAGTTGTCCAGCTGGTGGGATACGACGCACTGCCGGAGAAGGAAAAAGCGGTTCTCGACATAGCGAGAATGATCAGGGAGGACTTCCTGCAGCAGAGTGCATTCGACGAAGTTGACACTTACTGTTCGCTGAAGAAGCAGTACAGGATGCTCAACGCCATTATTGAGATGAACAGCCACCAGAACATGGCCATAGAGAAAGGCCTGACGATGGGACAGCTGCAGTCTCTGCCAGTAAGGGAGAAAATATCCAGGATGAAGGAGATAAAGGAAGAGGACTTCGATCAGTACTATGAGGGAGTTCTCAAGGACATCAAGGATCAGATTCAAAATCTTATGGAGGAATGAAAATGCCGGGAATAAGCTACAAATCAATTTCTGAAATCAGCGGGCCGCTGCTGTTTGTCGAGAAAGTTCCTGATGCCGCTTACAACGAACTTGTCGAAATCTCGATGCCCAACGGGGAAATCAGGACGGGACAGGTGCTTGACAGCAGGAAAGGACTCGCTGTCGTGCAGGTTTTCGGCCCTACTGCAGGAATGGACGTAGGAAACACAAGAGTAAAGTTTTCGGGCAGCACCGCAAGGATATCCATATCAGATGACATGCTCGGAAGGATATTCAACGGCCTTGCTGAACCAATAGATCAGGGAGCCCCTATACTGAGCAAGGAGAAAATAGAAATTGTGGGTAACTCAATAAACCCCTACTCAAGAGAGGAACCTTCAGAGTTCATTGAAACAGGAATATCAACCATTGACGGAATGAACACCCTGGTGAGGGGCCAGAAGCTTCCGATATTTTCGGGTTCAGGCCTTGCCCACAATGCACTTGCAGCCCAGATTGCAAGACAGGCAAAGGTTCTTGGAACCGGTGAAAACTTTGCTGTCATATTCGGTGCAATGGGTATAACAAGCGAGGAGGCAAACTATTTCGTCAATGAGTTCAGGGAAACCGGCGCCATATCAAGGGCAGTCATGTTTCTCAACCTTTCATCAGATCCGTCAATGGAGAGGATCATCCTTCCAAAGGTGGCACTTACAACTGCTGAATACCTGGCCTATGAGAAGGAAATGCACGTACTGGTCATACTTTCAGACATGACAAACTACTGTGAGGCCCTGAGGGAAATCTCATCCGCGAGGGAAGAGGTTCCAGGAAGAAGGGGATTCCCGGGTTACATGTACACTGACCTGAGCACGATATATGAGAGGGCAGGAAAGATCAGGGGAAAGAACGGATCAATCACGCAGCTTCCTATACTTACAATGCCCGGAGACGATATAACTAACCCGATACCCGATCTTACGGGATACATAACTGAAGGCCAGACCGTGCTGAGCAGGGATCTGCAGAGAAAGGGAATATACCCTGCAATCGATGTTCTCCCGTCACTATCCAGGCTGATGAACCAGGGAATAGGAAAGGGAAGGACAAGGGAAGATCACAGGGGAGTTGCTGATCAGCTCTATTCAGCTTACGCAAATGGAAAAGACCTGAGGTCACTGAGTGCAATCGTGGGAGAGGAGGCGCTTGGCGCAAACGACAGGCTCTATCTCAAGTTTGCAGACGATTTCGAGAAGAGATACGTCAATCAGGGAATCTACGAGGACAGGACCATCGAGGAAACGCTCGACCTCGGATGGGAACTTCTTTCTGTGCTTCCTGAAAGTGACATGAAGAGGGTCAAGAAAGACTTCATAGATAAATACGGAAAGTGGAAAAAGGAGTAGAAATGCCAGCACAGGACGTAAGGCCCACAAGGATCGAGTTAATCAGGACAAACAGGCGGATAAAACTCGCAAAAAGAGGCCTTGATCTGCTGAAGATGAAGAGATCGTCCCTTGTCATGGAATTTTTTGAAATAAGCAGGACAGTCAAGGGAATGAGGGAAAATCTCAGGCAGGAAGTAGGTGAAGCCCTGGACACCCTCAAGATTGCGGAGATCATGTCCGGCACCATGACCATTGAGAGGATTGCCTCAATGTCTGCAGATTCCAGTGTCGGCGTAGGATCAAAAAACGTAATGGGAGTAAGAGTTCCAGAACTCAGGATAAACTACAGCCAGACCGTCCTTACAGAGCCTTTCAGGGTCCTTTCCGTTCCAACACCGATCAATGATGCCATAAAGAAATTCGACAGGATCTTCAAGTTCATCATTGAAATAGCGGAAAAAGAAAACTCGATGAGAAAACTCCTGTACGAAATCGACAAGACCAAGAGAAGATCAAACGCTATTGAAAATATACTTATCCCACAGCTCACATCAAATGCAAAATACATAAGGATGCGTCTTGATGAGCTTGAGCGTGATACCTTCACGACTCTCAAGGTAATAAAGAAGAAGATGATCAAGAGAAGCGAAGAAGCAGCAAAGGAGGCCTGAATACATGAACGGCATTTCAAATCTCACTATCAGTTTCTGCCATGCGGCTGCAGACGGCATAACGGCACCGGGGGTGTTTTAGATTATGGACGATCTTGAAGCATTAAAGATAATCAGGGAAAAGGAATCATCCGTCGAGAATGATATCAACAGCTTTATTGATGAACAGAAGAAGATTCTCGCTGAACTTAAGAAAGAAAGCGAGGAAAAGATAAAGGAAGAAAAAGAGAGGGCGGAAAACGACTATTTCAAGCATGTCTCAGAAGTGAAAGACGAGACGGAAAAGCAGGCAAAGGAAATAGTCGAAGAAGCTAAGGCAAAAGCTGTACGGCTTAGTCTCAAGGTATCGGACAAGGACCTTGAGAAGCTTGTAATGGATAAGCTGGAGAAGTTTGTCAAAGGAGACTGAAAATGGTTCTTAAACCGGAGAAGATGGCCAGGATAAGGATCATCGGAGCCAACACAAGAAAGCAGGAAGTCATTTCCGCGCTTCACGACGTAGGCGTAATGCAGCTGGAGCAGGTATCAGGCGACGTTGCACAGCTTCTTGAGACAGGAAAGCCCGGCGAGAGTTACCAGACGCTTACGTCGCTTCTGCAGAAATTCAGGGGTTTTGAATCCCAGCTGCCTCACAGGTTAGTCAGCGAAAAGAAATACTTCAATTCAATAGAGGAACTGCTGAATGCAGCAGCATCCATCAGGATCGAATCGGACCTGAAAATGCTGAAGGAGGAGGAGGCCGACCTTCTTACAGAAATAAACGGGATAAAGGCAAGGATGGTTTCCGTGGAACTCCTGAAGCATCTCGATTACGATCTTTCCATATTCAACAACAGGTTTGTGAGTTCCTTCCTTGTCCAGAAAAAAGAAAAGCTCGACATCGGCTCAAGGATAACAGAAAATATAGAGAACTCATCAGTTGTCGATCTCGGCAATGACTACCTTATCGCATCGGTCCCGAAGAACAGGGACACCGAGATAGCACATATAGCCAGCAATAACGGATTCACGCTTATTCATATCCCGGAGATGTCCGGCAAGCCTTCAGCGTATTATGATTATCTCAAGGGAAGGCTGGATCAAAACGAGAAATCGCTCGATATCACAAGAAAGAATCTTGCAAACCTCTCGGAAAACTACTTTGAGCAGATAGTCCAGATCAGGGAACAGCTCGAGATAGAGGTGAAGAAACTTGAAGTTTCGGAAAAACTTGCATCCACAAGGGATACATTCGCCATAGAGGGATGGATTCCGGAACGCTATTACACAACACTGGAGGAACTCCTGAAAAGCATCTCGGGAGAGACAGTAATATTCGGGAAGGTCGAGACCAAGGAACTCGCACCCACCATGATGTCAAACCCGAGAAGATTCAAGCTCTTTGAATTCTTTGTGAGATTTTACTCACTTCCAATGGAATCGGAATTCGATCCGACACTAATATTCGCCCTTGCTTTCCCGATTTTCTTCGGGTTCATGGTCGGGGACTGGGGATACGGCCTTGTGATAATGCTGATGTCCATGTGGGTGATAAGGAGACTTGATCACCCACCGAAAAAGAGCAGGATTCCAAAGTCGCTTTCAAGATTCGTGCTTATGATAATGGGCCCGGGGCCGTTGAAAACGCTTGCAAAGGCACTCATTCCCGGAGCTATTGTTGCCATGGCAGTGGGTCTGCTGTTCAACAATTTCTTCGGTTTCCCTCTGCTTCCGTACACGGTGTTCGAGGTTACCACAGGCTTCGGTGGAATCACTATATTCGGATTCCCGCCATCCACAACATCCCTGTTTGATGTATCTGTAGTAATACCGAAGCTTCTCCTTATATCGGGATACATCGGGGTTGCAATGGTCTCGCTCGGCCTTGTGCTTGGTGTTGCAAACGAACTCTCACACGGGCACAAAAGAGGTGCAGCAGGAAAAATCGGCTGGCTTATGCTTGCCTGGGGAATAGTGATTTTCGGCCTTAACCTGATACATCACACAGTTTCGCTCAATCCTGCCCAGAGCATCAGCACACCGGTTGCACTTGGCCTGATAATTGCCGGCCTTGCCACCATCCTGGCATCAGAAGGTTCGCAGGGCGCAATGGAAATCCCGTCGATAATAAGCCATATACTCTCATACACAAGGATTGTCGGAATCCTGCTGGCATCGGTAATCCTTGCGCAGGTCATAGACCTGATATTCCTGAGGGGAGTATCAAAATCACCCCTGTTCGCGGTAATAGGAATCCTGATACTGGTGCTCGGGCAGATATTCAATCTCGTGATTGCGGTATTTGAGCCGGGAATTCAGGGAGCAAGGCTTATCTACGTGGAGTTTTTCTCAAAATTCTTCAAGGGGAACGGAAAGTATTTCAGGCCATTCTCAACGCCCAGGAACTACACCATAAGGCAGTTTGAGCTTGAGCCCATAAAGAAGAAGTAATTCTGCCTGTATTCCCACAACCATAATTTTTTTTACATTATTATTTAGACGCTGTCAACGGAACCAGCCTGTGTAAGAAGGCTTGTACTGATGCAGAACATATCCTTCTAGGCTTCACTCATTTTGAATTCAACAGCCTTCCTGATTTCCGATGCCATTCCCCTGATTTGCATCTTCCGGCTGAACCTTCCGGCTCCGGATCCGGCAAAAATATTTCCCAGCCCTTCACCAAGGCCATAGCCTGCACCGGCAGAGCCTGCGGAACCACTTCCTTCAATTGATTCCTCGTAATTCCTTCTCAAGGACATTTCAACTGATTTTGTGCTGAAGCGGAATATCAGGGAAGTGACCCTCCTCTTTTCCTCTCCGGGTATCAGAACCACCACCCTGTGCTGCGGATCAAACCTGAAGGATCCGTCGCCACCTGGTTTGTACCAGTGCGGGCACTCCTTCCTGACAACGATTTCCGCGAGAGAGTCTGCGAGATCTCTGGTCTGTGAAAAATCAACACCTTCGGCAAGGTTGTAGGTGACAACTGATCCGTCTTCGGAGGCATTCCTGCGGCCCATGATCTGATTGATCATTATGCTGTCCATGCTCGATCAATGTTTCAGGGATTGCAACTAAATAAAATATTGTATATATTTCTGCCCTTCTAAATTTCCGGATCAATCTCATCTGTTGGTATATTTATGAAGGAAGACAATGCGAACGGTTTCCTGAACATATTGAACCTGAACGATGATCTTCCTTTCCCGGGGACCAGCTTCCATTTTGCCTCATCTCTTATTGATCTAACGCTGTCCTTCATGGAAAGTATGAGATCATCCCGGACATTCTCCTCCGCATCCATTCCTATGCTGATGTAGAAGGAGAATCTTCTCCTGTTCAGTGGAATCAAGGCACTCCTGACAGCAACCTCGTATGAAAGTTCAAGATCACTGAAATGATGTGGCATCTGGGTTATATTCCTTACAAATGCAGGATGGTAATACTCCTGAAACCTCCTGTTAAACCTCGAATTGAATAATATGATATTGTCCCTGTACTCTTTTCCTGGATCAGTTACATCTCTTGTACTTGAATTGTACATTTTCTGGAAGAATGATGACATCATCTCAAGATTTTTCAGGGATGTGCTTCCAATGTAGTAAATAATGTCGTAACGGTCTGATTTGGCCATGAACCTGTTTTCCTCTCCTTCAGACGGCAGGAGCAGGTATGACCTGTCCTTGTAGAGGAACAGATCAGTTCCTATTTCAGAAGTCTCATTGAACTGGAGCATGCGCCATTTCATTTTCTGTAGAGCCATTTCTACGAGATATCCAGCCTTAATAAAAAGTTTAAATAATGTCCGATGTTGAATCGGACATAATGAAAGAGCATGAATTCAGTGACCTCTTCCAGTTGAGAAACGTGGGTGACGTCGCCCAGGATAATGAAAACAGGAGGATTGCGTTCACGTCCTCGGAGAATTACAGAGAATATAACAGGACGCCAGAAAGCAGGATTGTAATTATCTCCACATCAACAGGAAAAGAGGAGGCAGCTTTTCATGAATCCGGATTCACCAGCAAAAGCCCAAAATTCGGCCCGAACGGGGAAAGGCTGGCATACATATCAAAATCAGACAGGATGAATTATCTCATATTATACGAAGTGGGAAACAACAGAACAGAGAAGCTGTATCTTGAAAGCAGCATTATAGATTACCAGTGGCTAGACGACGGTTCCATACTGCTTCTCCTCAGGGATACCGACTCGCCGGAAGAGAAGAAGAGGAAGGAAACCGGCGATGATGCCTACTTTTTCGAGGAAAATCCAAAGTATAATTCCCTCTGGCACTACGTCCCGGGATACGGAATGAAGAAGCTTACAGAAAAAATCCAGGTATGGGAGTTTTCAGCCAACAAAGATACAATATGTGCGGTTACCTCACGCCTCCCATATGAGTGGTCCTGGTTCAGCACCGATCTTTCAATAATCAATGTCAGGGACGGAAGCGTGAGGAAAGTGTACAGTCCGGGCAGGAGGCAGATGGCGATACCCAGGCTGTCACCGGACAACTCCAAGGCGGCTTTCACCGAATCTGTGTGGAGTGACAGGGGAGCATCGGCGGGTGACCTGGTCGTGCTGGACATAGAAAGTGGAAAAACAGTAAATTATACAGAGAATCTGGAAAAAAGCGTAACGTTTTTCCGGTGGAAAGATAATGAATCATTCCACATACTGATGAATAACAGGGGAACATTCGAGCTTTCCTCATTTGACCTGAAAAGTTTCACGGACATATGGCAGAAAAATGGCACTGTGATTCCGGGATTCTCATCCAGGTTCTCCTATTCAAGGGGGCAGTTCGCATTCTCATTCGAGAATGCAGAGCACCTGCCGGAAGTCATTGTTGTCTACGAGACAACCGGTTCTGAGAACATCATTTCAAAGGAGAATGAGCATCTGGGGGAGCTCAGGCACTACAGGACAGAGACAGTTTCATGGAAATCATATGACGGCCTTGACATATACGGACTCTTCAGGCCCGCGGGAGAAAAGAGCCCACTGATAGTTGTAGTGCACGGAGGCCCGACTTCTGCTGCAACCGAGGAATTCCTCGGCAAAACGTCATTGATGGTAAGCAGCGGATATTCCGTATTCATCCCAAATTACAGGGGAAGCACGGGAAAAGGCAGGAAGTACGCAGAGGCAAACATCGGCGACTTGGGCGGAAAGGACTTCGAGGACATAACATCAGGCGTTGAATACCTGATAGCCAACAACAGGGTGGACCCAGGCAGGGTATACATCACGGGCGGCTCATACGGAGGCTTTATCGCGGCATGGGCTGCCTCACAGAGCAAGCTTTTCAAGGCTTCAGCAGCATTGTTTGGAATATCTGACTGGATAAGCTTTCACGGAACAAACGACATTCCTTCATGGGATGCTCTCGCCTACGACGAAGATCCGTACAAATTCGTCAGGTTCGTCAGGTTCTCCCCTGTAAGATACCTTGATAAGACAGATACGCCACTCCTGCTGATGCACGGCCTGGACGATACAAACGTTCCTGTCGGGCAGTTCTATCAGCTTTACAGGGGCCTGAAGGACAGGGGAAAGGAAGTCAGGCTGCTGCTCATGCCGAGAGAGGGGCATGGATTCAGGGAAAGAAAGCACACAGAGGCTTACTTCAGGGAAATGATCAACTGGTTTGAAAAATATAAGTGAATGCCCTGATCTTTTTCACTCGTCGAAGAATTTCTCGTAGGCAATCAGGTCCACGAATCCCTTTCCAGGAACATACTCATGCTCCTTGAAGGCTCCACAGGACTGGAACCCATTCTTTTCCAGAACTCTGGAGGAAGCTATATTTGAGCCTTTGACAAAGGCATAGATCTTTCTCAGGTTAAGTGTATGCCTGGCATAATCCATGATAAGGGCAGCAGCTTCTGTGGCATATCTCTTGTTCCAGTGGGGTTTGAATATAAGGTAGCCAAGCTCAGCATGCCTGCTCAGGTAATCGATGCTATGGAGCCCAACAGAACCCACAGGCTCGTTGGAGGAATTATCCACTACTAAGAAAACCCTGTTTTTCTGTTTTCCTTTCCTGAGGTTCTCGTACCATTCAACTTCGTCCTCATAGTAGTATATTCCATCCGGGTACCTCAGGAACCTTGTCATTTCAGGATCATTGATGTTCTCCCAGATCAACGGGATATCATCTTTCGTGAATATTCTCAGGGAAACATGCTCTCCTTTTGCTATGACTGGCACTGGCATTTCAGCCTTTAGAATGGCAGACCAATATTAACATTTTCTATCGATTTATGAAACGCCTTAAGGCATCAGGAAGGATATCACGGACTCGACAGGATCATCAGGAGGCAGTCGCAGAGGGAGTCTGAAAAAAATACAATCTGAACGCAGATTCTCCGGGATGCACAGTTATTGCTGAAAGAGCACTCCGGCTGGATGAAAACCTGATTTTCCGTCCGACTTTCACGGGGCAATCTTTAAGTTTTACCTTTTGCATCTGTATCTGGCCTATCTTCATGATGTTGCCATGCTCTTTTTCCTGCGTTACAGGAAACGCGTAAAAATCTGATCAGGAGCGGGTCTGAAGAAAGGCTAACGATGGAGATTTGAACTTGCATCAAATGAAGAAGGGCTGACCTGGAATTCATCTTCCTGCCTTGTGAGATATCGTTCTAAGAGGCTTATATACTTGTATTTTTAACCATAAAATCAGCAAATATGTCAAAAAGATTATAGAATCGTGTCATGATAAACGTTTAGTCTCAAAACTGTAACTATTAGAAAGTGTTATATATTGACATGTTCATAAGTCTCATGATTGTTATGAGTGAGGAAATCAGTCCTAGTTCACCACCAAAAAATAGAGGATTGCTGGTAGCTATGGTGATTATAGTCGTTGTAATAGTGATTGGGGCCTCATATGCATACATGCAGACAAGACCTTCAAAAACTGCGACCCCGTCTTTAACAAAAGCACAGGAAACTTTAAGCGCCACATGGGCAAATGTACCAAACATAGATCCAGCAATAGGCTCTGATGAAGCAAGTAGTGCGGCTTTAGTAAACATCTACGACACTCTAGTCTTTCCCACAGCTAGCGGCAGCGTAGTGCCGGACTTAGCAACGAACTGGAACATATCAAGCAATGGACTCAATTACACCTTCCATATCAGGACAAATGCGACTTTTCATAACGGCAATGCACTGAACGCATCCGACGTCGTTTTTTCAATGAACAGGCTTCTTGCAATGGGTCAGGGGTATTCCTATCTCTTCTCGCCTTATGTCAAGGATGTCACAGCACTGAACGCATCGACGGTAGTTTTCACACTGAAAACTCCATTCGCACCCTTCCTGGGTTCGCTAGTCAGGCTTTATGTTCTTGATCAAAAACAGGTGATGGCTCATATAGCGCAAGGGGCGTATGGGTACAATGGAGATTATGGCTAAACATGGCTTTTGACACATGACGCAGGCTCCGGCCCATATAAAGTGATATATGCAAACCTGGAGAGTAACATCACCATTCAGGAATATGCCAACTACTGGAACGGAGTTAACGCTAAACAACCCAAATACATGGATTTCATAGGCACAACTCAAACGTCCACCGTTCAGGGCCTCTTCTCTTCAAAGGGCATACAGATAACCGACATGTGGCAGCAGTATTCCACCATATCCAGTCTCTCAGCGCAGTCTGGTGCTAAAATGGCAAAATACCTCTCATCAGAGGAAATGTATCTGATGATAAATACACAGGCTGCCCCGACAAATGACATTTACATCAGGGAAGCAATGGCATACGCATTGAACTACAGCGCGATTGTAAACGAAGCCTTCCCCGGAAACAGCATTTCCGCCGGCCCTGTTCCTTCCATCCTGCCTGGCCACGATAGCTCCATTCCGGCGTCTAATCAGAATTTGACTCTTGCCAAATCCCTGATTAAGAAGTCCAAATACTACAACGATCTGTCCAAGTATCCTATTACTTACTACTGGATAACGCAAGTCCCGGCAGAACAGAAGATGGCGCTTCAGTTTGCATCTGATATGCAGGCTATTGGTCTGACTGTGAATGTTGTGGGAGTTCCATGGCTGACCGTCGTTGCAGACCTTGCCAACGAGTCCACCTCACCGAATATAGTTTCCATAGAAAATGCAGCAAGTTACTTTGAGGCAGGCTCCATTCTTCAGGAAATGTTCACTGCGTCCGCTCAGGGAACATGGGAACAGAATTTCTGGCTGAACAATACGACCATTAGTTCAGATATTGCATCAGCTGTCATGATAGAGAATCAGACACAGAGATTCCAGGCCTACGGCAATATTCAGCAGATGATCTATGACCAGTACATAGGAATCTATCCATTCGATGTCACAGAAGTGAGAGCATATTACCCGTCAATAGTTGACTGGTATGCTGCAAACGGACATACTATTGGATTGCTGGGATACGACTGGGTGCTAAGGGACTTTATATTCAATGCAACAGCAATGCCATAAATTTTTTTTATTTTTTTATTTTTCTTCTTGCTGGAAGAAGTATAAACAACAGAGGTAGTATATGAGGGTTGGTAATTACTTAACTAAGAGGGTCATTTACTCGGCTATTTCTCTCCTTGGTCTCTCCGTGCTTGTATTCATTATAGCAAGAGTGCTTCCGGGCAATCCTGCCAGACTGGCATTAGGGCCCAATGCTTCCCAGGCTGCAGTGAATACACTTATAGCTGAGCTTCACTTGAACGCCCCTTTGCCCGTTCAGTACTGGTACTGGATAAGTGGAATTTTCACGGGCAACTGGGGCCTTTCACTCTTCACGCACAGAAATGTGCTTCTTGATGTTGAACAGTTTTTGCCTGCAACTCTTGAGTTGCTGATTACAGCGGCGATTATGGATCTTGTGTTATCCATTCCGCTTGGCCTGATCGCGGGACGAAGGGAAAACACGTATGTGGACAATATTGTCAGAGTCATATCTTATATTGGCATCGCTGTCCCTTCCTTTGTAGTTGCGATTCTGCTTCAGCTATCGCTGGGGTATGGCCTTCATCTCTTCCCGATTATTGGTGAGCTAAGCCCGAACGTTTCACCTCCGGCACATATTACGGGGCTATATGTCATAGATGGCTTGTTGACGTTCAATTTTCCGGCGGTTGGCAATGCCATCTGGCATCTGATACTTCCCAGCTTCGCTTTAGCCCTCGGGCCGATAGCACAGGAAGCAAGAATATTGAGATCTTCTGTCGTTGAAAACCAGAACAGTGACTTCACATTAGCGGAAACAGCGCGTGGGTTCTCCGAACGCTCGATAACGATGAAGTATCTGCTGAAGCCGTCCCTGATCCCGATGATAACGGTATATGCCCTGGACATGTCGTCAATGATTGCAAACGCCTTCCTGATAGAATTGATTTTCAACTGGCCCGGATTCTCACGATACGGGCTCACTGCAATGCTCAGCAAGGATCTCAACGCAATAGTGGCAGTGGTTATGGTGGCTGGCTTTTTGTTTGTAATTGCGAATACGGTAGTCGACATGATTGTCGGTTACCTGGACCCAAGAATCAGATCGGAAACGGGTGATTAATCATTACGGAAATCGTGGAAAGAATCAGGAACATAAGGCAGATAAACAGTCGCTACGGCAAATACTGGTACAAATTCAGGAGCAACCCGCTATCTTTAGCCGGGCTGGGCATAATAGCAACATTAATTCTGATTGCTGTTCTTGCGCCTTTCATCTCTCCATACCCGGCCAGTGCGGGATTGTATGTAAACTTCGCACAGGCGAACCTTAAACCATCCATGGCCCATCCATTCGGCACCGATGACATAGGGCGGGATGTATTGACAAGAGTACTGTTTGGTTTCAGGTACTCCTTCATGCTGGTTGGAGTGGTATTGTCCATAACCGTTATTCCCGGTGTCGTGCTGGGACTGGTCGCGGGCTATTACGTAAGGAGATGGTTCAGCGTATTCATAATGAGGGTCGCAGACGTCTTTGTCGCGGTTCCCCCGCTTCTTCTGGCACTTTCAGTGGCTGCAGTGCTGAAACCCAGTGCAGTGCATGCAATGATGGCAGTCTCCCTGGTATGGTGGCCCTGGTACACCAGGCTGGTATACTCCTCCACTTCGTCCCTGAGAAATGAGGATTACGTGAGGGCAGCTGAACTGGTCGGCGCCTCAGCCACTCATATAATGTTCCGGGAAATACTGCCCAACGAACTTGGCTCGATACTGACAAAGGTCAGCCTGGATGCAGGGTGGGTAATACTTATCGGAGCTGCTTTAAGCTATGTTGGCCTGGGGGCACAGGCGCCTACGCCTGACCTGGGAACAATGATATCCGAGGGAGCGGCCTATCTCCCCAGCGTCTGGTGGAGCAGTATCTTTCCTGCGATTGCTATTGTTCTGGTTATACTTGGTTTCAATCTTCTTGGGGATGGAATCAAGGACATGTTTTCGTCGTCGATAAGGTGACAGCTATGGCAGATGAATCACAAAAGCTTCTGGAAGTAAAAAATCTCAAAGTGGGTTACAGGATTTACGAAGGCGTCCTAAACGTCCTGAATGATGTTTCCCTGTATGTCCGTGACGGGGAAAAAATCGGAATAATAGGCGAATCTGCCTGCGGCAAGACCACGACGATGAAGGCCATAATGGGGATTCTGGCAAACAATTCAGTCCTTACGGGTGGGCAGGTACTCTACAAAGGCAGTGACCTGCTGACCGCATCCAGGAAAAAACGCTCAATGCTCAGAAGGCAGAACATCTCAATGATATTTCAGGATCCTTCTACGGCCCTGAATCCGGTCTTCAAGATCAGGCAGCAGATTTATGACACGATAAAATTTTCCTCCGGGAAAAAACTCACAAAAGCGGAAATCCACAGGCGTTCCATGGATTACCTGAAGGAAGCAGCGCTTCCGGAACCGGAAAGGATTCTGGATAGCTTTCCGTTTGAACTCTCCGGAGGGATGAAACAGAGGGTGAATATTGCGATGTCCCTTGTCTCAGCAAATGACATTCTCATAGCGGACGAACCGGGGACTGCACTCGATGTCACAATAGAAGACCAGATTATGCGCCTTCTCAAATCAATCGTGGATAAGAAGAACATCTCAATTATCCTTATAACACACGCACTCGGGACAGTCAAAGGATTCGTGGACAGGGTCTATGTGATGTATGCAGGAACAATAGTGGAGTCGGGAACAACGAATGAAATTTTCTCGAACCCAAAACATCCCTATACGGTACTGCTTATTGATTCAGTCCCGAAGCTTACCGGCAGTGGCGTTCCGGAAGGAATTCCCGGAGTTGTCCCAAGCTATCTCGATCCCCCCAAAGGCTGCAGGTTTGCCACAAGATGCCCGTATAAAATGGACAACTGCGATCTCAATGCACCCGGCATGTACGAGATTGATGACGGGCACTATGCGGCATGCTTTTTGTATGAACACGGAAAGGTGGAGCTATGACCATTCTACTTGAAGTAAATGAAGTCAGGAAGTATTTCCCGACAAGGAAAGGCACCGTAAAGGCTGTAGACAATGTTGGCATTGAAATAGAAGAAGGAGAGATACTGGGGCTTGTCGGTGAATCAGGTTCGGGCAAGACAACCATTGGAAATATGATAATGGGGATATATCCGCCAACATCAGGGGAGATCAGATACAAGGGAGAGAGCATCGCTATACGGGCGAACAAGAGGCCAAAGTGGCTCAAGAAGGACATTCAGATAGTTTTCCAGAATCCGGCATCCTCACTTAACCCCAAAAGGACGGTAAGGCAGACGCTTGAGGTCCCCATTTCAGTTCATCGGCCCGATGCCCCGATGAAAAGTACTATTGATGATCTCATGGAAATGGTTGATCTGCCTCCTGAATATACTGAGAGATATCCAGAGGAACTCGGTGGAGGCGAAAAGCAGCTGGTTGCAATAGCAAGGGCACTGGCAACAGAACCATCATTCATCGTGCTTGATGAGCCCACGTCCGCACTGGATGTCTCTGTCCAGGGAAAGATAATAAACATCCTTATCAAGCTCAGGAAGGAACTGGGGCTCTCGTACCTTTTCATTACCCACAACCTGAGCCTGATGTCGAATGTTGCAGACAGGGTGGCCATTATGTATCTGGGAAAGCTGAAGGAGGTGGCAAAATCGGGTGAGTTCTTCAGGAATCCGGTGCATCCATACACCAAGATGCTGCTGTCATCAATACCCGTTATAACAAATGAAGAAGAAAAATTGAAGCCCCAGAAGATGGAGAACATAGGTGAAATCGCTGGAGCATTGCATATCCCAAGCGGGTGCAGTTTCCACCCAAGATGCCCCTTCAGGATAGAAGGCTGTGAGACAGTTGATCCACCACTGAATGAGGTAAATCCGGGGCATCTGAGCAGCTGCCATCTCTACCCTTCGAATCCGGATAATGCAGGCAATCCAAATCTGGCATCAGAACAAATACAGGGGAATAAACAGGATAATTTCATTTGAAATGACGATAAAAAATCAAATATACAATATTTGATTTAATTTTTTTAATTTATATTCCAAATAGTTTTAATTCATAGTCTAATAGCAAATTATATATATTATTTCTGGTTTAGTTTATCTAGGGTTTCTTGACCTGGCAGAAGGAATTGAAGCATCTGTCGAATTCAGGAGAAAGCCTGCGAGAATTTATTTATTCGAAAGAGCGAAATGCAACAGGCTCTGGCAGCACTCTCTTGCATGTCAGGAAGGAACCTGGAAACGATCATTCAGGAAAAGAGGTAGCTGAAAATAAGAAGGTGACTTCATTTGAATAAGAGAGTTGGGATAGATATTGGAGGTGCTTTCACCGATCTTGTTTCTATTGATCCGGACGGAGACGTAGAAAGCATCAAGGTGGATTCAACCGTTAAGCCGGAGGAAGGAGTTATCAATTCCATCAAGGAATACGGAAACAAGATAAAGACCATGGAGTCAATACTGCACTGTCAGACGGTGGTGATAAACTCAATCGTGCAGAGAGATGGTGCCACCGTTGGCCTGATTACAACAAAAGGTTTCAGGGATGTCCTCGAAATCCAGCGGGCCAACCGGAGAGACATCTACAACCTTGTCTATAAAAAACCATTGCCATTCGTGCCAAGATATCTCAGAAGAGTGGTGGATGAAAGATCAAGTGCTGACGGCGAGGTCCTGCAGGATGTTGACCTGTCCAAGCTTGAAGACATCATTTCAGGTTTCAATCAGGAGAATGTGGAAAGCATTGCAGTATCGCTTGTGAACAGCTATGCAAATGACTCAAATGAAAAGAAGATAAAGGACAGGCTTCACGAAATGGGCTACGATTTCGTGACTTCATCTGCGGAGATCACGAAGGAATGGAGAGAGTATGAAAGGACGAACACTGCGGTGCTTAATGCTTTCGTCCAGCCAAAACTGAAGAAATACATGAAGGCAGTTATAGAAGGAGCGGGAAAGCAGGGATTTGCCGGAGACTTCAGGATCATGCTTTCAAATGGAGGACTAGCTAATTCTGATCTCATAATGGATTATCCCATACTCACTGTGGAATCCGGGCCAGTTGCAGGCATAATGGGGGCTTTGAAAGTAAGCAAATTTGCAATGCCCGATGAAACACTTAATATTATTACTCTTGATGACGGAAGCACCACAACAAAATCGTCACTGGTGTACAAAGGCCTGCCCAGAGTAAACACGGACTACAATATAGGGCAGGATATTTTTCATGCAGGATACCCGCTTAAGATCCCGGTTATTGATGTGGTTGAGGTGGGTAATGGAGGAACGAGCCTGGCCTACGTTGAGAATGGTGTTCTTAAAGTCGGGCCAAAGGCTGCCGGGGCATACCCTGGCCCTGCCTGTTACGACAGGGGAGGGAAAATCCCCACACTGACAGATGCATATGTTTATTCCGGCTTAATTGACCCGGATTATTTCCTGGGCGGGAAGCTCAAACTGAAAAGATCTCTTGCAGAAAATGCGCTCAGGGGCCTCGGGAAAGAAGTGGATCTTGATGCGGAACAGACCGCTGATGGCATTATAAGATTAGCAAATGAGAACGCAGCTTACGTAATCAGGATAGTATCTGTCCAGAAAGGTTATGATCCAAGGGAATTCACGCTCTTTCCCTACGGAGGAGCAGGCTCAATGCTGGCACCGTTCATAGCAGCAGACCTGAGAATGGAGAGGATACTGATTCCTTCGATACCCCTGGGAGTCTTTTCGGCGTGGGGAATGATTGTAAGTGACGTAAGGTACGAGAAGCTGAAGACAGTTACAACCGAGCTGAGTGATGCCTCCTGCGAAAATATCGAACAGGAGTTTCAGGAACTGGAGGAGGAAATCCTCAAGCAGTTCAAGTCAGAGTCCAATCAGAACCCCTCAATCATAAGATACGGGGATTTCAGGTATAAAGGGCAGCAGCACACCATAAAGGTGACTCTGCCTAGCCACTTCGGCAAGGAAAACCTGAATGAGATAACTGAACTGTTCCACAGGGCACACAAGCAGGAATATACGTTCAGGATTGATTCAAACCCTGTCGAAATAGTCAATGCCCATGTTGTGGGATTGCTGGAGAACGACGAATATCAGCTGAAAAAATGGAATTCCAACGGGGACGGCAAGCCAAAATCCGAAAGAAACGTATACATGGGAGGGAAATACACGACCTTCCCTGTGTATGATCGTTCCAATCTTAAAACTGGAATGACGATTGAGGGTCCCGCAATAATAGAGGAAGAAACCGCGACGAGCATTTTGATCAGCGGCCAGGCAGGAAAAGTGGACAAGTACGGCAACATTCTGGTAGGAAAGAGGGGTGATTAATATTCAGAAAATGCAGAAAATTGATCCATTCACTTATGAAATAATAAGGAATGGCCTGAAAACATCCGCGGAGGAGATGTTTTACGCTTTCGGAAAGGCAGCGCGAAGCCCGGTCATTTATGAAACCCTGGACTATGCGTCTGCAATAACAGACAGCAACGGAGACCTGATTGCACAGGCTAATGGAGTGCCGGGATTTCTAGGAGTACTGGATTACGCCGTCAAGGATCTTATAAGAAGCAGGCCCGACATCGAGGATGAATTCTACATTGCCAATATACCTTATCTTGGCGGGACCCACCTGAACGATGTAACAATAATGCTCCCACTGTTCTATGATGATGAAATAGACATGTTCATCGTCAACAAAGGACACTGGAGCGAGATCGGTGGAATGAGATTCGGAAGCTGGAGCCCCGACGCCACGGAAATTTTCCAGGAAGGCCTTCAGATGCCCAACGTTAAGCTGACTGACAATGGCGTCCCCGACAAGGAGGTTGTAGAACTCATCAGAGCGAATTCAAGAACACCGGACCTGACTGTCGGAGACATGGAGGCACAGATAGCATCAATGCGGGTTGCCAAAAAGCGCATCCTTGAAATGTATTCAAAATATGGAAGAGATGTTGTTTTAAGGTCAGTCTCAAACATGATGAGTGACGCGAAGAAAAGGTCATACGAACTCCTGAAAACGTTCCCGCATGGCGAGTTCACTGTGGAGGACTTTATCGATGACGATGGAATCAATGCAGAGCCCATAAAAGTGAAATTGAAGCTGACGGTTTCAGAAGATTCATTCACGGCAGATTTCACCGGAAGCAGCAAAGCAGTGATGGGGTCCATAAATTCTCCATTTCCGGCCACTGTCTCAGCAGTAAGGCTGGTTTACGTGTCTTCGGTGGACCCACACACTGAGCCTAACGAAGGCACTTTTGATCCCGTAAAGGTAATTGCCCCTGAAGGATCTATATTCAATCCTTCGAAACCAAATCCCACATCGACTTACTGGGAATCAATGTCGTATGCCTCTGACCTGGTATGGCATGCTCTTGTGGAAAGCGTTCCCGGCAAACTTAGTGCCGGCCACTACCTTACTGTTGGTGCGACGATAGTGGGTGGGATGGACGACTTCAGAAAAGATAGCGAACCCTTTGCAATAGTTGAGCCTCAGCCCGGTGGATGGGGGGCCTGCTACGACTCTGATGGAGAAAGCGTTCTTGTGTGCAGTGGGGATGGAGAGACATACAATGCTTCAGCAGAAGTGATAGAGAAGACTCTTCCAATCAGGGTTGAACGGCTTTCCCTTAATACTGAGGATGGCATTTCAAGAGGAAAATACAGGGGCGGCCTGGGCATGATAAAGGAGTACCGTATCCTGTCTTCAGAAGCATCCTTCTCAGGATCATTCGGGCGCTCGCGGTTTCCGGCCTGGGGAATACTTGGAGGAGGAGAAGGCACAGCAAATTATTTTGAGGTAATCGGCTCTCCCAGGACAAAGGGAAGAAGAATCGGGGGACTGAAACTGGTAAAGAATGACCTCATCAGGATAAAGACAGGTAGCGGGGGAGCCTGGGGCCGTTACGAAGAGAGGGACCAGAAACTCATTGAAAGAGACAGGAAGTATGGTTACTCTGAGGGATCCGGTGATTATTAGGATCACTCAGCATGACCGGATTGGCCCGTCTGCGATTGGATTCACCAAAAATATTCCAATCAAATCATCATTTGAGGCATTCCAGATGATTAGCAGAATTTCAAATCACATCCAGATATTTTTTCATGAACAGGAACTGAAGGAGGAGGTGCGTACCCATGGATAATGTTAGTGTATTGGCAAATCGTGTAAGACAAGCCAGAGAATGGATGAGTGAGCGTGAGATTGACGGACTGGTCCTGCTGCCGGGAGACAATTTCTACTATTTCAGCGGCTGCAGGATCGAATCGATGGAACGCCTTGTTGCCCTTGTATTGACTGCCGATTCCGGGACCCTGATTTGCCCCGAGTTATTGGTGGAGCAATGTGAATCAGTCTCGGGTGTCAATGAAATAAGGGCTTGGGGTGATGCCGAAGACCCTTACAGCCTGATAAGAGACCTGTTCGAATCAAACAGTATCAGGAAACTGGGCATTGAGGGCAGTATCCCATATTCGACATTCCTCAGGCTTAAGCAGGCAGGAATTCAGGAAATAGAAACGGCAGACAGGTTCTTCTCAAAATTGCGCAGCAGAAAGAGTGCACAGGAAATTGAATCAATCTCTGCAGCAGTCAGCAAGTCGGAGAATGCCTACAGGAACACCATAAAGTGCATAGAAAAGGGGATTTCAGAGATCGAAGTTTCTGAGATCCTGTCTCAAAATTTCAAGAAAGAAGGGCTTTCCTCGCCCGCATTTAAGAGCATAGTTGCTTTCGGTGAGAACTCAGCACTCCCCCATCACGAACCTTCAGAACGCAAGCTGCAGAGCGGAGATCTGGTTCTAATTGATTTTGGAGGAGCTTATTCCGGTTATTCATCGGATATAACCAGGACGGTGGCCTTTGAGTCAATAGACAAAGAATTGCTGGGAATATATCAAACCGTCAAAATGGCGCAGGAACAGACCATTTCATCCGTAAGCCGGGGTACTAGATTTTCCGAAATAGACTCAACCGCAAGGAAAATAATCTCTGACGCCGGATTTGGAGACCTTTTTATACACAGGGTGGGCCATGGCCTCGGGATATCCGTTCACGAAGAGCCATATCTTGTTCCGGATAATCTTGAAGAAATTTCGGAGGGGACTGTATTCACGGTTGAACCCGGGATTTATATTCGCGGCAGGGGAGGTGTAAGAATCGAGGATACTCTGTTTTTTGATGGAAATAAAGCGGTGTCTTTCAACTCCCTGGAAAAAGACCTGATCATTTTATGATTACGGGAGATCGTTGTTGGGGAGCTTTACTCCCCAAGCTTTGTTGCTTCTTATTGCCGGGAGTATCAGGCTTTCGGAAACTATTCCGTCCTGGCTCAAAATCCTGTCTGCCTCTTCTTTCAATTTAAATGGATTCTTATGGAGCAACCTTAATACCAGGTCGTAGGAACCTATGTACTGGGTTATTTCATATATGTTTTCATTGTCATTGCATTCCTGAATAAACGCAGCTTTTTTCTCGCCGGAAACATCTGCCCGGAATTTTATAAACAAATCAGCATAGGAAAAATTAATGTTTTGCAGAACCAGTGTGGCCACTATTCTTATCATGCCTGTCTTTTGAAGATGAAGCCTTCTGTTTCTGACCGCAGTCTTGGAAATCCCAATCCTGTTGGCAATGAGCTGATCACTCATCCTTCCGTCTTCCATGAGTAGATTTATGATTTCTATGTTAATTGAATCTGTAATTTCGCTCAGCATTTTTTCCCACATAGTTGAAGATTCCTAAGGTGTACAATAAATTGTTGCATTGTTATGAAAAGCAGGCTGGCAAAGCTATTTTCAATAACGCTGACAGAAGGATAAGCCACACGGATTGATGTTCTTCCAAATCTGTATAAAATTATCTTCTGCCATGGTTCGTACAGGTCTCCCGGCCTCCAGAGTGGTGGTTCGATATTATTGCTCTTCAAAACTCAAATAAGACCTTTCAGGAACTTGGCAAGAGCCTCCATTGAGCTGAGAAGATCATCCCTTGGCGTTGTGAAGCAGAGCCTGAAACCATATTCCCTGCCAAAGAACTCTCCGGGTGAAATCAGGATCCCGTATCTCTCCATTGCCATTTCAGCAAGTCTCGCAGATTCTATCCTGCTCTCATATTCAACAAAGCCAAAAGGTGCCGAATCGGGGTTGCTCCACCTGACGCCGGGGATATTTTCAAGATATTCCTCCACAATCTTCCTGTTGGCCTGTATCCTGTCTTTTGCCCTCTTCACAAATTTCATCCTGCTGCTGAGTATCTGCTCAGCTATCCAGAGGGAATATGCGGTATTGTTAACAGTCACAAGGTCCTTGATCATCCTGAGCTGCTTTATAACATCTTCAGGAGCTGAAATCCATCCAACTCTCAGGTTTCCTATGCCATAGAACTTTGTCATCGTTCCTGAGGAAATCACTCCTTCATGCACTGAAGAGAGTGTTTTGATGGGATTCTCGAAAATAAATTCCCTGAACGTCTCATCGACATATATGTTCAGGCCTTTCTTTTCCCGCATTTCAAGCATCTCAGAGAGGGCTTCGCCGTCAACAGCCCTCCCTGTGGGATTATTGGGGGAGGTAAAGGCAATTGCGTCATTGCCGGACAATGAATTCATGATTTCATCCATGCTGCCCGTAACCACTTTCATGCCGAGAGATTCCGGAGCCTCAAAAACAGGCTCATACTCGGGCACAGGAACGTGTATTGTACCGGAATGTTCCTGCAGATAGGCACTGACCAGGAATATTGCTTCCGATCCACCCACTGTTGGAAGCACATTTTCCCTTCTTATCCCGTATACGCTGGCCACCCTGTCCCTGAAACTGTCATATGCTTCGTATTCCACGGTCCTGAAATCCTCATATGATGTGTTTATGCCGAATTCGCTTAGATCAGGCTCTTCCAGCCCGCTGCTGGAAAGGTTGTGCCTGCATGTTGTGTAATTTCTGGAAATCCAGTTGGAAAGACGGAACCTGAGTGGTTTCATACTGCAGAATCAGGAGAGAGAAATTAAACCTTCCCGGCAGAACTGGCAGTAATAAACTGTACCAATACATAAATCCGGTACCCCTGCCATGGATTATTGCAGGAAGATGTACTCAGGCCAGGAAACCCTTCCAAGAAGGTACTTCAGGATTATGGCGGTTCTCAATGAATTGTCTTTTTTAGTGGCTTTCATACCTCCTGTCTTCATCTTCTTTTTCGACCTGAGGATAGTGGACTACCTGTTCCTGATTTTCGTGCAGATGGCAGTGATAATTGCAATCTCAAGCATAAAGTATGAAACCGAAAGGAAGTACAGGCAGATATGGGCACCAAGATCAAGGTATATTCTGCAGAGCAGCTCTCCTTATCTCTTCATCATAATCTCGGTTCCGGTTGTGCTGATACTGGTGAGCCTCTTCTTCAGGCTCAACCCCTTCCTGAGGGTAGGAATAATAAACGCACTCTTCGTGGTTTTCCTCGTCTTTCTCATGTCCAATATTCCTGCAATGAGGATCGCAAAGTATTCAAAGCCCCTTGAGGACGAATACCTTAACAGGAGGGCGAAGGAGATTGCAGGCAAGCTCAACACCGGCTCTCTTGATCTATACGTGATCGACCTTGACAGGTTCAAGGTTGCAAACGCTGGCCAGGTTGGCGCAAGAAAATTCTCTGTATTCATTTCAAACTACCTCATAAACAACCTCGATCCCGATGAAACAGTCGCAGTGATTGCTCATGAATTTGCACACGCCAAGCAGCGCCACGTTCTCAAGAATGTGATGATAGGCTGGGTCTCCATGATTGTGGCTGCAAACATGCTGCTTTTCCCCTTCGACGTCGGGAACATCCCTTTTCTCGGGATCGCTCTTTTTATCGGGGGCCTCGTGATTCTTTTCGGAACAATGCTTTTTGTCCTGCCCTATTTCCAGAGGAAATTCGAATCAGAGGCGGACATAATAGCAACAACTGTTGTTGACGGAAACCTCCTGATATCAGCCCTTGAGAAGATCGCGGACCTGAACCTCACTCCCAGGGACCTTTCAAGGTACTGGAACCTGGACCACCCTTCAACAAGGGAAAGGGTACGGAAGATAAAGGAAGCCATCAGGAAGCAGCAATACGGAAAAAAAGCTGCCTGATTCACCGGCCGGCATCGGCAAAAATCATTTTTTGCGTTTGTTCTTCATGTGCTCGGATATTCCCTCAAAGTCAAGGGAGATCTCCTTCATCTTCTCAAGCAGGTACTCGTCATTTTCAAAAACCTCAGACAGCATCCTGAAATTCTCGGAGAGTTCCCTGTATGTCTCCGATACTTTCACGTATTTCTCGTAGCCGTGCGGTTCATACAGGATAATCTCTGTTAGCTTCCTGAAGTTGTCAGAAACCATGAGCATATGCTGTGCGTGCCTGTCGGCATGATCCTGCCTTCCATTTAATCTCTGTCTTATATTTTCCATAAGATCACCGGTTGTGATCTTAATCATCCGCGCAATAAATTAAAAAATTTAGGTACAATGCATATAATCAGGTACCGGCAATCACGCCAGCCGGAAAAACAGGAGTGATTCACTGGAGCTGTTGCAGTGATTCCTCTACAGCCTTCTCAACCGCCTGGTCGCTGGAATACCTGTTCTTCCAGCCCGCTTCCCGGAGTTTCTCGATTCCCAGCTGGGCAACTTTCACATCGCCTTTCCAGCCCCTTCCGTCAACTCCGCCGGTAAATTCATACTTCACGCTTCTAAGCCCCATCTTGTCGGTGATGATGTCAGCAATCCGCTTCACTGATGTGGTCTCATCGTTTCCGAGGTTGTATATGTCAGTTTTCGGGCTTTTCTCGTGAATGTGGATTATTGAGGCAACACAGTCTGATACGTGCATATAGGACTTCCTCTGCGTACCGTCGCCAAGGATTTCAAGCCGGCTGCTGTCCTTCCTCAGCTTGTTTATGAAATCGAATATCACTCCGTGGGTTGAATTCCTGCCCACTATGTTTGCAAACCTGAATATCGTTCCCCTCAGGCCGTAATAATGGCTGTATGCAGTTATGAAACCCTCTCCGGCCATCTTTGAAGCACCGTAAGAAGAGATGGGCATGTACGGGCCATATGTTTCAGGCGTTGGAAGTGTTTCTGCCTCTCCATACACCGTAGAACTTGAGGCAAAAGCGATTTCCGGAATATCCTTCTCCCTCATGAACTCAAGGACATTGAGGGTTCCGACGACATTGCTCCTGAAATCGAGCATGGGATCAGCAGATCCTCCCCTGACATCTGAGTTTGCAGCCAGGTGGATTATAAGGTCAAATTCTCCAAGATCCCTGAAACTCTCCTTTTCCGTAATATCCATTTTCAGGAATTCAAAGTTGTCCCTGGCAAAGAAATCCCTGATATATCTTTCATCCGTGTTGCTGAGGTCATCAACAACTGATACCCTGTTGTCATTAATGAGGTATTCAACCATGTTCGAGCCGATGAAGCCTGCACCGCCGGTGATGAGGATATTCCTGTTCTTGATCATTTGCTGTCAGTATTAGCTGCTGATAAATACATTTACCTATTACATTTTCACTAAATTATTATTTGTGTTCAGATTTTAATTATCAGGAGGCAATTCAGGAAAGTGATCATTATGAAGATTCTTGTGACTGGTGGAACCGGTTTTATTGGCAATTCCCTTGTCTCAGCATTAAGGAAAGACGGGCATGACGTCACAGTACTTTCAAGGAATCCTGAAAACGGATCAGTTGAAGGTGTGAAATACGAAAAATGGAGCGCAGGATCCAGCGACCTGGACTCCTGGAAGATGCATGTGGAAGGCTCAGACGCCGTGATCCACCTTACTGGAGAACCCATAGCTGAAGGCAAATGGACTCCGGAGAAGAAGGAAGCCATTGTAAGGAGCAGGAGCGAGAGCACAGCCGCTGTCGTGAAAGCAATAGAACTCTCTGAAAACAGGCCTGCAGTCCTGGTAAGCAGCTCTGCCGTTGGTTATTACGGTCCGAGGGGAGACGAGAAGATCACCGAGAATGACAGCCCGGGCACTGATTTCATGAGCAACGTTTGCGTGAAATGGGAGGATGAAGCAAAGAAAGCAGCGGACCTCGGCGTAAGGGTTGCGCTTGTAAGGACAGGCATAGTTCTGGGAAAGGGCGGTGGTGCACTTGAGAAGCTGGTAAAGCCCTTCAGGAGAGGCATCGGAGGAAAGCTTGGAACAGGCCTGCAGTGGATGCCCTGGATTCACATGGACGATCTGGTGGGAATAATAGTGTTCCTCATTGAGAACGGCCAGGCAGAGGGGCCCTTCAATGCAACCGCACCGGATCCTGTAAGAAATGAGGAATTCACGGAAGTTCTGGGAGATGTTCTCGGAAAGAAGCCGAGACTCTCGATACCGGCTTTTGCAGTCAGGCTCACAGCAGGAAAGGAGCTTGCGGATCTTGCACTGCTCAGCGGCCAGAGGGCCATTCCGGAAAAGGCCGTGAAACTTGGCTACAACTTCAGGTATACAAACCTGAAAGATGCTCTGGAATCGTTACTGAAGAAGTGATTACTGTCTTCCGGATCCGGGATCAAATTCCGGTGGATCCTTCCTGTAGAAGTCCAGTGGATCATTGTTGACACGGGCAGGGAAAGATGCCATCAGCATGTTCTTCCCTCTTATCTCTTTCCAGAAGAGCGTATTCCTGAATTTTATCTGCTCATCATCAAGAAGATCTCCAATGCTGTTTATTTCTCCGACCGGAATATCCTCCTTCTGGAACTTCTTGATCCAGTATTCCGAAGGCTTCTTCATGATAATTTCCTGTATGGCCGGAACAAGCTCATCACGGTTCTCAACCCGCCTGTCATTGGAAATAAACCTTGGATCATCAACAAGATGCTCCAGCCCCAGTGAATTGCACAGCCTTTTCCAGCTGAAGTTGTTGCCTGCCGCAACTATTATGGGCCTGTCCGCGGTTTCAAACTTCTGGTAAGGGGCGATGCCGCCGTGTGCAACTCCTAGAGGCATGGGGCTCTTTCCCGTGGCAGCAAAATATCCGAGAAGGTAAGTCAGGGAATAGACTGCGGTGTCCAGGAGGGGGACATCAATTTCAACGGCCCTGAAATCAGGGTTATTCCTTGCATTCACAAGGTGGGAAAGGATCATTACTGCACTCATGTACCCGACGTAAATGTCGATGGTGGAATTCCCAACGCGTGTTATGTTGCTTTCGTCGAGGCCTGTAACGCTCATGAGCCCGCTCACACCCTGCATGAGTATGTCGTAACCGGGCAAATCTGCCTTTGGCCCGTCTCTGCCGAATCCTGAAATTGAAGAATATATGATCCTTTCATTATGCTTCCTGACTGTCTCGAAATCTATCCCGAGTTTTGCCACGCTCCTGTTTGTGAGGTTATGTATGAAAACATCTGCGCCCCTGATAAGTTCATAGAGCCTTTCACGATCGCCGGGATCCTGAAGATCCAGGGTTATGCTCCTCTTGTTCCTGTTTATCGAAAGATAATACGAACTTTCATCACCCATGAAGGGCCCGTACTTCCGGGTCTCATCACCACCATTCGGGTTCTCAATCTTGATAATCTCAGCCCCCAGGTCTCCAAGCATCATTGTGCAGAACGGGCCTGCCAGAACACGGGAAGCATCAATAACAACAACTCCTTCAAGGGGCAATTTCGGCATAGCAACTTATACGCACGATATTTTAAGGCTTTTCTGGAACGCAGGAGGGAAGGCCGGAATGCCTGTTAAGTTACTCCTTGAAATTCCTGTATGAAGAGAAGAACAGCAGATCGTACACAACCTTTATAATTCCCGCAGAGTAGAAGAGCGTTGCCGGAAGAAGCTCGATGAGCAGGCCGCCAAGTGCAGGCCCCGGTATCTGGAGGCCATTTCTGACCACCAGGAAAACAGAATTGCTCCGCACACGATGCTCATCATCAATAACTGTGTTGATGAAGCTGTCTCTTGCTGGAACGTCCATCTGGCTAGTGGTCTGCCTCAGGTAAAGGAAGAGCTGGCTTACGAAAAGAAGATGGTAAACCGGGATCAGTATGAGCATAAAATTGCTTACAAGGTGCGTATATACCATCGTGCGGACAAGCCCCATCCTGTTTGCTATAAGGGAGGCGAGTATTATTGATGCTGCTGTTACGACGTTAACGACTATGAACATGAAACCTGCAGTTGAAAGGGATATGTTGTATACTGCCTTGAACCAGAGGGTGATCATCGAGGTTGTAACGAGCCCTCCCCCGAACGAATCCATTGCGAACAGGCCAGCCAGAAGGCTTACAGTTCCACGGGTTTTCGTGTCAAAACTCCGGGATGCCTTTCTCTCAACGGCTTCGGGGAATTCAATTACGAGGTACGGAACAAACTGGATGAGCGAAAGGAGGAAGGCGGCCAGAAACAGCGTGCCGTAACCGGCAGACGT
>OFHI01000007.1_pt1 | contig 60736 bp, 64 predicted proteins | sample 1522021 | NCBI WGS metagenome assembly OFHI01 (sample SAMEA2464839, study PRJEB22497) | soil metagenome | biome: Grassland; feature: Farmland; material: Clay | place: Australia | collected 2013-02-01 | depth 1.4 m | reverse complement strand
TCAAACGCAATAAAAGCATTTGTGGAGGACTACAACAAGCATCCGAAACCGTTCAAATGGAGAAAGAGGGAAGTGAAGGGATCGCAGATAAGAGATACTATCGTGAACTTACGCAATTAAGCACTAGGATCACCATTGTAAAAAGGGAGCGAAGTGATTTTTCGATATAGTCGCTGAGAGTCCTTCCTTTTTTCAAAAGAGCCAGCTTTGCGTTGTCCACAACTGGTTTTTCTACCGATACAGTTATCTTGGTTTTAACCATCTATCCGCATTCACAGTTAGACGTTTTAGGTCTTTCCGCCCATCTGTTTTTGAGTCGAAAGCAGATTCAGCACTTACTGTAAGATTCAATCGTATGCACAAAACGATGAACCAAGATAGAATCCGAAGATAAATCCATTCCAAGAAGGGAACGGTCGGGAGTTGATTAAAGTTCTAAGGGAATATTTCTAATTTTGAAGTTGATAGTGGAAACAGTAAAGAAGTCAACGAGTAACAATTTTGCTTTGGTGCAATGGTAGCCATCGGTCGTCGAAACACTGAGTAAATCGTAGATGCGCCCTTCCCAAAGGAGCATACACCCTAGAGATGTTCCACTACGTACTCCATTAATGCGACAGCATTATTTCGGATGCGTTCCTTTGAAGAATATATGAAGACAACATCTTCGCTCCTACATAATTGGATTAGATCCTCGGTTAGGGGGTTGTTTTCTAATTCAGAGAAGTACCTACTTTTGAACTCATCCCACTTTTCAGGAGCATGTGAATACCATTTTCTCAAGTCATTCGATGGAGCAATTTCCCTCATCCAGCGCTCGATATTAAGCGTCTCCTTTGAAAGCCCTCTCGGCCAGAACCTATCAACCAAAATCCTAATACCATGAATCGCAGAGTTCGAATCGTACGCCCGAGAGATTGTTATCATGATCCTCACTATTCCCGTTTGAGATATTAATGATGAGTACGAATTTATGTATGGAGCTAAATGTCTTCAAATAGGCATTTCCATCCTTTTTGTGGTCCAATTACGCTTTTCAGGAAGTCGACATCAGTATCCTGAAAATTGTCGTAGATGAAGGATTCTTCGTACGAATTATGCTCAGTAAGCAATTCAAGTAGGTCGGAAAAAAGCTCCCTTTTCTCGTCATCCGTCCTTTTCGTGGGCACATTCCCCAAGATCTTGAACAGTTTGGCCATCTCCTCATGTTCCCGCATCATGGCTGGATAGCTGTCCTCGAACATGGCCCGCGCATGGTTAAGTGACTCTTTGTCTTTGGTCATGTATTCGCCAAGCCTTTCCCTGAGGTATGCAAGCAGTGGGCCTACGGTCTCATTCTCCTTATCAAGGTGGTACCTGAAAATCCTGAGCACCTCAGAAAATAATCTCCCTGTTTCAGTCTTTTTGCGGGCAACTTCCCCGAGCATCTCGATCAACTCTTCGTGTTCTTCATCCAGAATATTTTTTTCATCTGCCATATAAATACAATCGAGTGGTCGTTATTCTTCATAGTCCCGAAACTTTTCGGGATTCCTTTAAGTATAAAGCAAGGACTCTGGAATTCGAAGTGCCATGCGTAAATCGTTCAGAATGCCGGACAAGAAAAAAGAGGGAGTTGAAAAGTTAACTCAGTAATCGTCCCCGAAGCCTTGTTCCTCAACAGCAGGAGTTTTCTTCGGCTTTGACATTAATATTATGTTGAGCAGATGGAATGACACAGATATCATGATGGCAAACAGGCCGATGATTGCAAGAGGTTTCCCGACTGGCTGTGGGACAACCCCGGAGAATCCAATGAAGAATGCCACCACACCGAAGTTTAGCAGAATGTATTCTTTAGAAACGGTTGAGTTGATAAGTGCACTGCTTCTAGCAAGCCCTGAAGAGAACATGTAAGAGAGGCCGAACACTATCATTGCTACAAATCCAAAAAGCCACAGTATGAAAATTGCATCACGGTTCAGGTTCAGAACCCCGGCAAGGTTCAGGGTCAGGAAAATTAATCCCGCAAGCAGGTAGACAAAGCTAGTGGCTATGAACCTGAGTACGAGAGAGGTGTCTACACCCAGGGATCTCCTTTCGTGTGGATTATATGCCATAAACAGTTCCCCCAATATACATAACGATCAGAGATAACTGTTTTCCAGTAACTTTTTCATGACTTCCAGGTGGTCATTCTCATCAGGAACCGGTGACACAACATGAATGGCTTCCAGGTCGGTTTTCGCCATGATCCCTCTCTTCTCTCCGCCCGGTACCACCAGGATACTTCCGGGGAGAAGGGGGACTTCCCTTTTGCCGGCAAAGGCTGTGCCAGTGCCTTTGAACACTGCAAATATCAGGTCCGTTGAAGGCGAATGTACAGGTATGAACTGCCCTGCCTTTATGTAAGTGATTAAGACTTTGTAATTTTCTGAGGCATAAATCCCTACAGGGCTGAACCTGTCAGGAAGGTAGCTTCTCTCCTCATCAAGGCTGGTGACCTTCACTTTCTCATCACCGTTGTTACCCTGATACCTTGGGAAAATACCTAGGAACGTCCCGTCATCATTTCTGCATGATCTATATGCTGAGGCATCAAGTGGCAGCCCCTCATGCTCCATGTGTTCAACCAGGTGAGCCGGATCATGGTCTGCCAGAACATGAAGTTCCTGGCCGGGTTTCAGCGAAAAGAACAGTTCAAAGATTCTCCTGTGCCTTTCTGAAGGCGGTATTTCCCTGGCATCTATTTTTATCGGATCGGCTTGCTTCGTTTCCATGCGGATTGATGAAACACCATGGCAATAACAGAGTCCCTGTATTTTTAGGGACAAGCTCGCATGAGTAAGAAATTATTTCACAGGTTCTTCTTGAGGGGTTCCATTCATTTTCACCTCAGGTGTGGCTGAAACCATGATTCTCCTCAGGTTGTATATGAATGCCACTATGGCTATGAGCAATATGTAGCCTGAAAGGTATGATGCTATAAATCCAGCACCGCTGAAGTGCGATGCAAGGTCTCCAAACACCCTCATGAGGTTGGACAGGGTGAGAACGATCAGGGGCAGGTATGTGACTTTCTCCTGCCTGGCTCTCTTCTTAAGGGTCAGGGGGAAAATCACCGGGCTGTGTGCAACAATGAAGGTTCCGATGAAGCCAAGGGCTATGGAGTGGGTCGCGGCATCAAGAAAACCATGCCCCACAACCACCTGCAGAACAAATAAGATCAGCCCGAGGATCAGCCAGAAAAATGAAAGAAGGACTCCAGCACGCATGAAAGACTGGAATCTGCCCTGTCTCCGTAGTTTTCTGAAGGCCGGGTCAAACCTCACGGAGACCATGGTCAGTGAGAACAGGAGTAAGATTGAGGCAATCATTAATGCCTGGCTGTAGGGGGCCACATGAATCTCTGCGGCCGCAAAAGCCAGCAGTATTGTTACCCAGGCGATGAAAGCCTGCGCCTTCATTATGCCAGTTTTCATACCACTGACAAAACCAAGCTCCATCCTCTCGGCCAGAACATAGATTATGGGGAAGAGAAGGGCAAGGTAGGTGACCTTAACATTGTCGAATATCAATGCGTTCAAATTTCCAATCGCAGTCAGGGACATTGAGGCAATGGCCGCTGCAAACACACGCTTAATCCACCTGTCACCCGGGTTTCTGCTGCTGGACATGTAGAAGAGAAAGAGCAGTGATCCTGCAAAAATGAGAATGAGTCCTGCATATCTTGTGAGAACAGACCCGTCCACAATCCCCAGGGATGCCAGAAAGACTCCACTGAAGAGAAATAAGACCGTGGGCCGGGAAACGGGAATGCCTTTCACCAACCGAAATTTTTCCATGAGTTCCAGTTTTTCAGTTACCAGAAGGCCGCCCACAACGCCAAATATCATAAGGTCCGGGTGGAACAGTATCCCTGATGCAACTGGCAGGCTTGCATCATAGCCGTTATTGAGGGCAAGAGCGGATATCCCGATAAACAGGCCAAGGGCCAAAGATAAAGCAGAACAGAATATTCCAATGTAAACAACCAATGGGGGGCGCATAACCGTCATTTTTCACTCACATACCTGGAACCCGGCTTTAAAACCCATTGCGTTGTATGAATAAGAATCATCCCTAAAAATTTAGGTCTTTTTGAATCTGGATCCAGGCCTGTAATTGACAACACAGTTCGATGCCAGAATGCAATCCCTACTTTTTTCGGGATTAACCATATGGGTAGCCAGCCATTCTTAAATCGGGTAATGAAAATGGCAAGTGGATTAACTGATGGATTAAACGAACTGGAACAGGTGTATGATATTGCAGGCGAAGAAAGGACTCCGACTTTTTCGGAGCTCATCGATATATTCTCACTGCATGTGAACAACGAGGAAAATCTTGTCGTGCCTCTTCTGGACTACAAGTGCATGTAAGCTGATGGGGTTACACCAGAAACCGGTGACTTGAGAAAGATCGCAGAGGAATTCTCAATGCGGTACAAGGAAATGGAAGAGGAACACGAGGAAGCAAGGCATTTCAGGGCCCAGGCTGGGCAGAGGTTTCTGTTTTCTGGTGCCCTGGTATCCATGGGGAACGGGTTGCGTGGAGACCTGCAAGATATTTAGTCCTGTGAGAGACTGAAGACATTATATGTTGTTCGGGGATAAAAACTGAGAAATTCTAAAATTAGAGTCTTCATATGAATTTTATTAGTTTCTTTATTTATTCCATATACGTTTTTATATGAAATATGTATGATTGCATGAACTATGGACAGGCACATATTAAATCGCCTCAGGGAGAGGATGTTGGATCGGGGTTCCTTACGCAATTTGCCAGAAAAGACACTTCAGGAATCGTTCATACTCAATACCTGGGGAACTAATGCCATAGAGGGTAACACTCTAACTCTGGATGAAGTAACCAGGGTAATTGAAAGTGGAATGACTGTGCCTAACCGCCCGGTAAAGGACCTGATGGAAACAATTCAGCATAGCTCTGCTTTGGCTGAAGTGGTAAGTGGAAAAATATGTGAAGTCAATATGAAAAGTGCATTGGATCTGCATAATATGATCTTTCATGGGATCCTTTCGGACGCGGGACAGTTGAGGATTGTAAACGTCAGAATATCAGGCTCAAAATATTCCCCCCCGAGAGTTGAAAAGCTCATCTCTCTGCTTCAGGAATGGGGACAGCATTACGTGGCAATGGAAATGAAGCGCGAAGATGTTTTTTCTCAAGCTGCTGAAATGCACTTTGGTTTTGAATCCATCCATCCTTTCTCCGATGGAAATGGAAGAGTCGGCAGGCTACTGCTGAATATGCACTTCCTTAATCACAACTGGCCGCTTATTCACATTCTCCCTCATGACAGGGACTCCTACCTGGATGCTCTTGAGTCTGCCCATCGTAATGGCACGGACAAATTGACAGAGTTCCTTGAAACGAATATGGCAAGATCGCTCATTTTTGTGCTTGACATGGTAGGATCCGAGGAGGATAAGCTATTGACCCTGAACGAAGCAAAGAAAGCCTCAGGCACAGATTACTCGACAAAATACCTGGCACTTAGAATCAAGCAGGGAGAGCTTCCGGGAATTAGACTAAACAACAGGTGGAAGACAAGCCCGGTAGCCATAAGTCTTTATCGCGAAATAAAAGGCAGAGAGTGACATTCATATCTTACCTCACTCACCGACGGTTATTTCCGAGCTTGAATGAACGGCATCCTGATAAATTATTATTGTTTTAAAGGAAGACTCCAAGGTTATTCGATTCAACACGTTTAGTCCGGACAGGTTAATATATTTGTTGTGAATAAAGTATAATACTTATGTATCAACAAAAGTTTGTTGACAGAGTTGAAGAAATAGAAATTCTAGAAGATGCTTACTCATCTAAGGAAGCTTCACTGTTCATACTTTACGGTAGGAGAAGAGTCGGGAAGACTGAATTGATCAGTAAGTTCATTGGCAACAGGGGAGTTTATTTTCTTGCAACCGCAGAAGGAGATAGAGAAAACATAAACAACTTCAAGGCGAGTGTCTCAAGGTTCCTGGGCGATGAAAGCATTCTTAAGGCGAGCTTTGACGATTGGCACTCTCTTTTCACTGTTCTGGTCTCCAGCAACTCGTTTCAGGCGAAAGCAAGTGAATCAAAGATCATAATTGCCATTGATGAATTTCCATATCTAATAGAGGCTAACAGGGCAATCCCATCGGTGTTTCAAAAAATATACGACATGATTCTGAGGCAGATGAATGTAATGTTGATTCTTTCAGGCTCATCAATCAGCATAATGGAAAATGAAGTACTTTCCTACAGAAGTCCTCTTTACGGCAGGAGAACCGGCCAACTGCGGCTGAAACCTCTGAAGTTCAGATATTTGGCTGAATTTGTGGATTATGGATTTGAAGACTTATGCAAGACATACTTTGTGTTTGGCGGCATACCAGAATATCTCCTGAAACTTGATCCTGATATGAGATTCTGGGAAAACGTAAGGAAGAGGCTGCTTTCGAAAGGGTCAGCACTCTATGAAGAAGCAGAATTTCTCCTCAGAACTGAGTTCAGGGAACCGAGGAATTACATGCTGATTCTCAGATCCATTTCTTACGGAAATCATACATTGGGAGAGATATGTTCCTATTCCGGACTGGACAAGAGTATGGTGTCCAAGTATCTCGATGTCCTAATGTCCCTTGGCCTTGTAATACCTGAAAAGCCATTCGGTGCTCATGAGAAATTCAAGAGAAAATTGTACTGGATATCCGACCAGTACCTGAAGTTCTGGTTCAGGTATGTCTTGCCACATAAGAGCGAAATCGAGAGTTCCCGCGATGGAGGCGTTCTTGAGAGCATAAAGGCAGATTTTCCCACATTTGCGGGTGAGCAGTTTGAGAACCTCATGAAGGAACTAATATTGGAAGGGATATTAGGCAGATCTTTTGACACTGTTTCCAGGTGGTGGGGCAGAAACGGTTCCGGAAAAAAGGGCAGGGATGTTGAGGAGATCGATATCATCGCACACTCCGAAAGACGTGGAGAATTGCTTTTCGCAGAATGCAAGTGGACAAACAGTCCTGTACCGATAAATGTGGTTGAAGCCTTGAAGACAAAATCAGAATCACTGAGAAAGCAATACCCCTGGAAAAATTATACATATGCTGTGTTTTCAAAAAGTGGATTCAAGGGAGCCATGCATGGGCTGGCTGGAAATCTGATTTTCATGGATCTTTCGGATATAGAACATGAGCTTTTCAAGAAATTGAAGAAACCAGAAAATTGAATGAACTGGATTCGGTGCTGAGGTCATCCTGCATGGAGCTTCTACAGATAATCAAGGGTGGGGGGCAAATCTTGAAAGTTGTTCGCATATCCAAGTAAACTTGAAGTGGACCGGTCGGGACTTGATTAAAGTTTTAAGGGAATACCCGTCCTGGCGAACGATCAAGCGCTGCTTAAGCTGAAAATCATTCCATCACGTTCTTGCATATGTCTTCGTCAGGGCAGGGGGATCCCACCAGAATATTATGATAGAAGAATGGCGAATCGTGAGACCCCTTATAGTATTCCCGAGAACGGTGCTGAGAATAATCGCAGATCTCTTCCAATCACTTTCTGTCAGAATGGCTCTTCCATTTCCCTATAATTCTTAACCTTGGCGTCTGCAAATTGCAGGTCAAACTCTTCCGGGTCGTATTTCCCAAGCCATTCAACTATCTCATTGTGTTCAGGATCTTGAGGGTCACTTGCTTTTTTGAGAACGTCGTAATACCCATAGACCCCGCCGCAATCTTCGGGAGGGCAATTCCTCTTTCCGCCTGTGCATGCAGGCAGGCGTACAGAAGGATCCGAGGGGAGGATTTTCTGTACTGAAATTCTATGCTCCCATCCATCGCCAAAATCATACATATACGAAAATTTGCCCCCTCTTTGCAGGTTAAGATCTCCAAGCGTTACTCCCGTCGAATCTATCTCTTTCTCATGAAGTTCATCCCAATCGTCCGGTCTTGAATAGTTATTGTACCTATCTGTAAACTCGTAAAGATGATAGTTGTACCATCCGAAAGCTGCCTGAATCATAAGATGAAGGTCGTGTAGGGTACTATCAGAACTTACCAGTAGTTTTCTCCAGATCGGAGGGCTTATGCCTATCACGGACACTCTTAATTGCAGTATATTCGAAGTGTGGGTCTTCTTTCTCTTCTTCAATTGGCTATCACTGTTCTTGCTGGGTGTCTCTCTTCCAGAAAAACTTGGTGCTAGAAATTTTGCAATAATGCGAGGATCTGGGGGTGTGTTTAGAATCGAATGAAAGAGATTCATCCTGAACTCATTTTCAAACTCTACCGATATTTCTTGTCTACCAAAATATATGGTGCACAGGTTGATTGATATCTTAATTGGATCATCACCATAACAGAAAAATTGTAATGGAAGCGGGTTCAGGTCGAATCCATCGACTGAATTGGTTACCACCAATTTTATCCCATTCACGGTCTTGGTAAAATCCTTTTCACGCAGAGATTCAATCATGGTCATGAGCCATATCGCCTCCAGTGGATCCAGTTTTTCCGAAATAGTTTGCTTATCCTGATTCTCTTGACCTTCAGGGTAAGGTATTCTTGGAATCCTGATGGAAAGCATGTCAATATTCTTTTCAAGTAATCGGGCCTTTTTCCCTTCCCTGGTATTTTTATTTAGCAGGTAGTCATTAGCTACCTCTTGCAGTTTGTATGCTCTGTGAAGTTCTTTGTCCATATGGTAAATTTTATCCGTCCTGAATTTCTCCTTGTTAACAGCAATAAATGAACTCAACTCAGGAGACAGATTACTGCGGCGCATCTCATATGGTACCAAACCGGTCTCTGGATCAGGCGACAGAGCGTTTAGATAGATAAGCCCCAACTCTATGGCCCTGTCTACATTATGACTTTCTGAAAATGCCTTATCTGGCATAAGAACTTCGAAATCAGATAACGACCCCATTGTTAGCATCAGCCCCTTTGATTCTTACCGTCATTCCATCCCGCATCGGGATATTCGCACAGGAAGGCTGATGTGAAAAAGCTACATGAAGTCATGGGTGAGCTTCTCTTTATCGATATAAAATAAAGCCGATCCAATCAGAAATAGAATAATTAACTCAAACTCCCCAGGGTTTTGAGGAATAACTTCATTCCCATGATCTCTTCAATGTCTTCCGCTTTTTTCGTGACCTCAGAGAGCACCCTCCTTGCACCCATGGTGATGATATAGACCCTTGAGAGTTCCAGCAGGACCTCATTCACGGAAAGTTTTCCGTTCACTTCCATGTCCTTGAGGATATTCAGTATCCTGTACCTTATGTAGAGTGCGACAAGGATGGTGAGGAAATATCCGCGAACAGCATCATCGTCCCGCAGGTACGTCTTGTCCTCCTCCAGGTCATTCTTCATGATGTCAAATGCCTCCTCTATCTCCTCCCTGGTCTTCCACATCCCGTATATTTCCTCAGGATCGAGATCGAGGCTGGACAGGACAGGAATCTTGCCGAATTCCTGCCTCCTCTTCATGAGGGAGGACTGTTTCTCCTTTCCCTCTGTTATGCGTGAAATGAAGGAGGATTCCTGCTCATACCTGAGCATGGTGTCCTCGAACATGTACAGGAAACCCTGCTCTGTATTCTTTCTGGAGACGTTGATGCCCCTTCCGTTGAATGAGAAGCTCTTCTCCACCTCAAGGGAATAGTCAGCAAGCAGGGAGTTTGACTTGAGCGGTATGATGTATCCCGCACCCAATGCCTTCACTGTCCCTGGAGAAGAGCCGCGATCTGCGATGATGATGCACTTCTTCAGCGGATATTCCTTCATGAGTGATCGGAAGACCTTGGGATCCCTGACGGACACCGGCACCGGTTTCAGGACTGCGGGCATCCTCTTTTCGCACGAAAAGAGCATGGCCATGTTTATCTGCCTTATGTGCAGGTGCCTGGGGGTGTGTCCTTTCTCTGCGAGCCGGATATTTTCAGACCTTGTGAAAACGGATGAGAGATCGAACAACAGGTATCTTGACTCGGAGAGGAGCCGTGTGTACAGGCGCCTCTGGGCATCGTAATCCGATCCCGTGATTTTCAGTGTTGATGAAACAGTATTGGGGGAGAGATGCACATCCATCTCCATGGAGGCATGGAGCTTCTCCCACTTTGTCTTCATGAGCCTTATCGACACAGAACCGAGGTTCCTGAGCATGCCCATGGCCATGATCTCCCTGAAGTGCGACGGGAAGCATGATCGCAGTGGGGGATTCAAGCTCCTTCGCGATGGTGAGGAGGAGTCTGGAATTTCCGTACTCGTGGACAGTCCTGCGGTTCTCAGATACCAGGCCATCCTCGTTCACCTTGTCGATGTACTTTGAGATCTTGCGCCTCTTCTTTCTCTCACTGTCCCACACTGAAGTGACCTGGTACAGGTAGTATCCACTGCTGGTGTGCTTTACCTCCAGTGGGACGCCCCTGCGTTCCTTCTCCCTGTCAATAAGATCCCTGATCCACTGTTCCATAGGTATGGGATAATATGACATACACAGATTCAAACTGTACTATTATCAAAACTGGTAAAATAGGTGGACAGCATGAAAAACAGTTTAATTATTCCCTATGAATTTGCGGAGTTAGAGTAAAAAATCAGATCAATAAAAATTTGAAATTAAGGGAGGCGATCATTCATCAAATTCGTCCATGCAATGTAGTTGTGATTTCCGCTCACATCGAAATCATACATCGTATAGCTGCCAAATTCCGTTTCGACTGATTTTACCTGGCAATATTTTCCGTTGTTGACGTTATAAAGCGAATCACCAGATGTCAAATTTTGTGCTTGGATATATCCACGGTTAGTCATCACATCCTGATCCCCAGCTAACTTCAGATATCCATTCACTATGATCATTGACGTATGAGTAGACATGAATACTTCCAAGACAGTACCAACCTGAGTCTTATCAGTCGTAAGGTTAAAGGTCGTTATTTGATCCCCGGGCAGCACATATTTTGCTTGGAGTGAGAACCCATTTGCCATAAGAATGGGCGCATCCCCATACACGCATGAAGCGGTGCCCTGCTGTACACCGATGAAAGACACGCTGATTGTCTCACCACCGTTTGAAGTGGGCAAGTTAACTGTACCACTTCCAGGCGATGGCTCATACCACAAGGTTGTGGAATAGTATACATAAGGAATTGAATAAGAATGCGAACCAGCAGGTTCACTGAAGGAAATGCTCGTTCCAGTGCTACTCTTCTGTACACCATCTACCTTAGCATTCCATTGTGTACCTGATGGAAGGCCTGACTCATCGAAGGCCAAGGTCCAATATTGCGTTGGAGTAAACGTTATACTTTTCGTTACTGAAGAAGTTCCCAAATAAAAACTACCGCTTGCTGGGCTCACTGAATAGTATTGTACGTTCCCGATTGTGAATGAGTACGATCCAGGAGGCTCTGTAAACTGAATCTGGTTACCTGATGTTGATTGTTCGTAGCCATTCAGTGTAACTGACCAATTCTGGCCATCGAGTCCAGACTCCTCGAATGTTACTGTGCTGGTATAAAAGTTAACTGAATTGTTTCCTCCATCGTTCCCCAAGGCTACGTTTATGTTTTGACTGCCAGAATCAGAACCCGGCACTTGAACAACGTAATCTTGCCCAGGCTGCCCAAAAAATCTGTACTGGCCAGAACTGTTCGTTTCAACAAAATAGTTATCATCTACGTACTCCCCCAGTGAAGGATAATAGTACTGTGTGCTAATTTCCACCTGCTTGTTTACCTGTGGCTGATCATTTACATAAACGGTTCCACCAATAGAATAGGCGGGAACGGTATCCAACTGCAAGTTAGATACTGCTCCAGTACCATAGACTGGTCCAGTTGGCCCGTCACCGATAACACGATTTTCTCCGTAAAGATTTATCAACCCTGTATCATTAAAATCGGTAGAAGGAACTGTCAATTGAATTAGTTCGTATCCTCCAAAATTATTATAGCCATTACCATTGCTCACAATTGTGCCATTTACAACCCCATAAGTCTCTGAAATATTTCCCATTGGACCTATACCGCCCACGTTTATAACATTCTCAACTTTACTATCTCCCATGTATTGCCCAATCAGTTCACCGGTTCCGATAATAATACCTATTCCCTTGTAAGGTATTGAGGATAACAGAAACTCCAAAGTTTGATTTAGGGCTTTTGAGTAATCATATCCTCCATAGTAAGTACCAGTGACGTTGAGTCCTCCATTGAATTGGGTCAGTAAATTACTATTTGAACCCGGAACCGAGGCATTATAAGCGACCATCAAACCATTCACTCCTGCCGCGTATTGGTCAGAGGTGGCCCAAGTGTTGTTTGACACGCCAACAACAACTATCGGAATGAAAACAAGCATATCCTTATCCGTGGTGTCGTACAATTCGTGGTAAATATGAGACACGGAACCACTGCTTGAAGTGAGTTTGGACGCAAGGCCAACCTTAACAGTATTGGGATAGAAATAACCATTGTACCCTTGATACGAATAAGCTCCAGAAACCACTGCAGGTAAATAGGGATCATTTGCAATTGCAGTGCTAAGATAGATCGAGTTATTGCCATTGTAACCTGGCCACTGATAATAATTGTTAGTTATAGTCTGAGCCATTGCAACTTGGGACAAGAATGAGATACCAACCGTTGCAAACAAGATAAAGACGACTGCTACTGTCCTAATTTTTCCCATTTTGAAACTATACTTTTGAGACATTTAGTCCTCTACGATGGAAAATGCAATCTCGGAAGAGACAGGTTCACTTAGGCCATTTAGTCTTGCTCCTATTGAAAACTGTGGAGCACTGTTCACATACCATAATTGGATTTCGAGCTCTGCATAAAAACTGAAGTGATATGTTAGATTTGAAGAGCTCTGGTTTAGCAAGTTTAAGGCTGCATTGTTTACTAAGTCTAGCGATGCGTTTAATTTGCCCAAGTCGGAAAGCCCATTTCCTCCATATGCAGTACCTGACACGTTAGTGTTGGGAGGAGGTGATCCAGGTATCGGCAGTAAAATAATTATGAAGCTACTCTCGGTAGAATTAGCATCTGCCGAATAGAAAACAGTGAGATTTGCAGGATGTAACGCATGATTTAACGTGCCTTCAACAGCGATGTACTCTGTCAAAAGAAGATCTTTATCAACGGTATCATACATTATCCCCCCTTCCCAGAAAGATAAGTTTAGATAGGAATTGGTCTGATCTTTAGTAGTGATGGTGGAATTTGCTCCTAAGTGTGGAATAAAGTAAGTCTCACTGGTAAGATTCCCGACAAAAGTGGCATGCACATAGCCTCCTTTTACGCTAATGGGGACCTTGATAGGAAAAAGGTCTTGGTACGCATGAAGAAGCGGCATAACAACGCCAAAGTTCAGTGCCAAGATTGCAACAACAGCAATCACGACAATCTTGGACTTCTTATTTGAATCTGACATTTTGTTAACCCTGTGTCACAATTATAATAGTAACAAATCATTATATTACCTTTCTTATGGTAATTCTTTTTTGTGTTTTTTAGGGTCCGATAACATGTGATGAGAAAGATATCAATTTACCATGAACTATGTTCAAAAAACATTGCGCATGATCTGTAAAAATCTTGTGTATTACACAAAAAAGGTTTTCTGATTGCTTGCCATCCAAAAAAGAGTTTATAAGGGCCAATAATATAATTAGCGGGGGGGCCTGTTTGCTATTAGGCTTTCACTCCAAAGTCAATGGCTTTCACTCCTCCCGCCCCTGCGTTCCTTCTCCCTGTCAATAAGATCCCTGATCCACTGTTCCATAGGTATGGGATAATATGACATACACAGATTCAAACTGTACTATTATCAAAACTGGTAAAATAGGTGGACAGCATGAAAAACAGTTTAATTATTCCCTATGAATTTGCGGAGTTAGAGGTCATGAAAAAGGTTTTCTGAACACGGTATCATGACGGTGATATCGTGAGAGCAGGAGATGCAGTCGGTAATTACCTTGACCCGAGAGGTCGCAAGTTAGACTGACTGCACTTCGCTCGACCTACTACCCTTAAATGAGGGTGAATAGAAGGTTGTCGAGTTAATCTCCGGCTCTAAAGCTCTCACTTTAACCACTCGGAGGTGGTTGGAATCTATATTGGTTTAGACGTACATAAGAATAGCGTATATGTCACAGAGATGAAAGAAGACGGAAGCATCGGTGAACAGTATGAGATCAGGAATGAAGAGGAATCCTGGAATGAGTTCAAGAAGAGATATCTCTCCGTAAAACCGGAGATTGCACTTGAGGTATCTACAACAGGCAAATATGTTGCCAGATTGCTGAGAGATTACGGTTTTTCCATACACCTGGCGGATCCGGTGAAGCTTGCTCTCATATTCAACACATCAAAGAAGAATGATAGGGAGGATTCATACAAGCTTGCAAAACTCCTGAGATTGAATGAATTACCTGAGATTCATCTTCCTTCCAGGGAATCTGACGATCTCAGATCACTGGTGAGATACCGGAAATCGCTGGGAGAGGAGATCACAAGGATCAAGAACAGGATCCACGCACTGTTATCAGTGCATGGAATATCATTGAAGCAGACAGACATATTCGGCAGGTCAGGTCTGATCGAGATAGAAAGACAGTCTGTAAAGCTCAGTCCTGCTGAAAGAATTGTTCTGGATCACATGTTATCATCGGTGATACAGCTGAGAAAGAATGCAATGGAAATCGAAGATGAAATGGCCAGATCAGGTCATGAGAGGTATGATGTCAGATTACTCATGACAATTCCCGGAATCAATGTGTATTCGGCGGTTGCGATCGTATCCGAAATCGATAGCATAACAAGGTTCAGCAGCAAGGAGAAGTTTGCTTCCTATACCGGTTTAACGCCGAAACAGGATCAATCAGGATCAAGAGACATCAGGGGTCATGTGTCAAAGCATGGTCCATCCATGTTACGTTTTGTGCTTGTCACAGCAGCACATTCTGTAATCAAGTATTCCAGAAAGATGAAACAGAAGTACATGCACATTGTGAGAAGGACGGGAATGAAGAGAGCTATTGTTGCAATCGCACGCATCCTTGCTGAAACAGTATATACAATGCTCTCCAGGAATACGGAATTCATGGATTCCATTGATTCACTCACGGAGAGGAAGATAACTGCAATGTCAGTGCGGGCAAAAAAGCCTGCTCACATAACAGACATATCGGACACAGCAAGATTATTAAGGTCACAAAAGTTCAGGAAGATGTCAGAAGAACCTTTTTCATAGAAGAGTAATTAAATCTCATCGCAAATTTGAAAATGAACCTGAAAGCGGGAAATCATTAATCTCAATACTTACTGGGCTCTGGAGTATGAGGATAGGGAACTACAAGGCAATTTATCGACAGACTTGTTCGAATGGACCGGTCGGGATTTGAACCCGAGGCCTCCTGCTTGCGAAGCAGGCGATCTACCGCTGATCTACCGGCCCTTCCTTCCCCTTGATGCCCATGAAAATAAAATAAGTTTGTTATGCGTGCATTAATGTCCTGCAGCTGAGACTCTGATCTTCGAACAGCCACTATTTATTCAGAAACTCCCCCATCAGTTTGGAACCCATGATAAGAAAGTTTCTTGCAGAACTGGAAAACTCAAAAAAGGAAATGAAGCCGTGCACCATCCCGAGAGCCCTTATGCCAGTGGCCCTGTTTCCGCTTTCCTTCAACCTGCTCACGAATGTCTCGCCCTGATCTCTCAAGGGGTCAAACTCTGCAGTGAAAACAAGCGTTTCGGGAAGCCTGGAGAGATCCTCTGTGTTGAGAACCGAGAAATGAGGGTTAATGAGATCTGCCTCTGAATTCATGTACTGTTTCATGAACCATGCACTCATTGTGCCGGTAAGGAAATAACCCCTGGAGAACTCTCTGTGCGATTTCGAAGCAGTGTCTGCCGCTACCACCGGGTAGTACAGAGTCTGGATACGGGGCATTTCTCTGCCATTGTCACGCGCCATGACGGAAATGACAGCACAGAGATTGCCGCCTGCACTGTCTCCAGACAGCCCTACCCTGTCCTTTCTGACCCCAAGCTTTTCTGCATTGTCCAAAGTCCAGACATATGCCGCATACGCGTCGTTTACAGCCGCAGGAAACTTATTCTCCGGTGCCAGGCCGTAATCCACAGACAGTACTTTGCTTCCTGAGTAGCGGGCGATAATTCTGCATATGGAATCATGAGTTTCTATGTTCCCGAACACGAATCCGCCGCCATGGAAGAATACTATGATAGAATCTGATTCTGGAGAATCTGCATAAAGCCTGCCTTTTATGCCTCTGCCATTTGCCTGAATGTTGAGGTCCCTGATCTCCTTTATGCTAATTTCCTCGGATCTCATGGACAGATCCGCTGAGTCCACAAGCTGGCGGAATTGCGCAGCTTCCATTACTTCAAAGTCAACTTCCTCAATGGCAGATATCCTTTCTAGAATGTTTCTGAGCTCCGGGTCCAGTGGCATGATTATTGCAATGCATATGGAATAAAAGATATTGGTGTCGGGTGGAATCCGGACATAAAACCAGGTGGAATTGAAATCATCCGGCAATAGAGATTATTAACCTCCGGGCATTCCATAGACATAGTGACAGGAAGTTCCAGCAGCAGCGCCCGCAATAAGGGGAAGAAGGATGATTATCTCGGCGGAAGAATAGAGCCGAGGGAGTACCAGATAAACCTCGCAAAGGAAGCGGCGGAAAGGAACACGCTTATTGTGCTCCCGACCGGGCTTGGCAAAACCATCATAGCCGCGCTTGTGGCTAATCAGGTACTCAATGCAAGAAATGAGAAGGTCATTTTTCTGGCGCCGACGAGGCCGCTGATTTCACAGCATTACGAGACCCTGAAGAGACTTCTTGACCTCAGTGATGACGACATCTCAAAGTTCACGGGAGAGGTTGACAATGAAGACCGACTCCTCAAATGGGTCACTTCAAAGGTTATTGTGTCAACACCACAGGTTGTCCTCAACGATATGAGGAACGGACTTTTCAATATCTCAAAATACGGCCTCATCGTCTTTGACGAAGCACACCGTGCATCTGGAAATTATGCCTATGTGGAAATAGCAAGGAATTTCCTGGACTCAAGGAGAAGGCTCATACTTGGCATCACAGCCAGCCCTGGCGGTGATCGGGAGAAGCTGAACGAGATTGCGGAGGTTCTTGGAATAGAGGCCGTCAGGATCAAGAACGAGAGCGATCCCGATGTCCAGAAGTATATGGGTGGGATAGACCTTAAAGTAAAGAAACTGCAGCTTCCCGAATATATAAGAGATGTTTCAGGGCTCCTCAGGAAAGTCATTGACAGGATCACTGACAAGATAAAGCCTGCAGGGATAATGACTCCAGGGAGATTTTCAAGGAGCGAACTGGCATCAAAGATTGGAGAGGTTATTCAGCGGGCCAGAAACGGGGAAAACAACCTGTTTTCTGTGGTTACTTACATCTCAGCTGCAATAAGGCTCGACTATCTTCTGGAATATCTTGAAAGCCAGAGCGTAGATATTGCATATGATTACGTCACTGAAATTCTGGAAAGCGAGGAGAAGACCCTGAAAAAAACTGCCTCGATAGTGAGTAAAATGCCGGAGTTCAACCAGTTCCTTGTCAGGCTTAAAGACCTCAGGGACCAGAAGCTGGAAAACCCTAAAATGAAGGCTGTCCTTGAAATGTGCGAAGAGCAGATTTCGGAGCACCCGGATTCCAGAGTTATTGTCTTCACCCACTTCAGGAAAACCTCCGATATCCTCACAGGCTACCTGTCTGAGAAATCTACTTTGCTGAGGCCCGTAAGATTCATCGGCCAGTCCTCCAAATCGGGAGATGATGGACTCAAGCAGAAGGATCAGGACCTGCTTCTGCAGAAATTCAGAAGCAACGTATACAATGTCCTTGTTGCCACGAGCGTTGCAGAAGAGGGACTGGATATCCCCGCTACCGACCTTGTTATCTTCTTTGAACCCGTGCCTTCAGAGATCAGGAGCATCCAGAGAAGGGGGAGAACGGGAAGAACGCATGCCGGAGTCGTGAGGATCCTCATGTATGAGAACACCAGAGATGCCGGATATTACTTCTCGGCAATAAGAAAAGAGTCGAGGATGAAGAAAAATATAGAGAAGCTTCAGGCAGACCAGCCAGAGAGAAATAGAAAGAGGGCTGACCCCAATCCGAGCCTCGATGATTTCAGTTGAATTCCTGGCCTATGTAGGCTAACCTTGCCATCAGTGCGTCCAGCTGTATGAGATCGCTTGAGCCTTCCACCATTCTGAATTCGGCCTCGCCCAGTGCCATTATGACCTGGATCTTCTGTTTGGGAGATATAAGCTCCCTGCGCACAGAGGAATGGAGGCCCCTTATGATGTCCATGCCGGACAGGCCGTGCTCAACCATCATTGTGTCAAGCGTTTCCCTTGCTTCCTCAAACAGTCCCGATACTGCCTTGGAGAGGAGGGTCTTGAATTCTCTGGGGTTTGCCAGTCCGGAGATCTCATATATTTTTGTTGCACTCAGTTCACCGGATGATTTGATGGTCTGAAGGATGTTAAGTGCCTTCCTCAGGTCACCTTCAGATATCTCAGTGATAGCTTCCAGGGAATCTTTGTCCATCTCAAATCCCTCGGCATCTGCAACGGTCTTGATCCTAGTGGCCATGTGTTCCGGCTTGATGGGCTTGAACCTCATGACAACGGTTCTTGACTGGATTGGCAGAATGATCTGGGAGGAGTAGTTGCACGAAAAAATGAACCTGGTGGTGGATGAGTATATCTCCATGGTTCTTCTCAGGGCTGCCTGAGCCTCAGGTGTCAGCTGGTCAGCTTCGTCCAGGAAGATGATCTTGAATCCGAGAGGGTTTGAAGGCATTATCCTCGCAAAATCCTTGACATTCTCCCTGATAACATCAATGCCACGCTCATTTGAGGCATTGAGCTCCAGGAAGTTCTCTTTCCAGTTCTCGCCAAAGAGTTCAATGGCAACACATATGGCAGTGGTAGTTTTGCCTGTGCCTGCCGGTCCTGCGAATATCAGGTGAGGAAGCTGCTTGTGCCTGACAAAAGATTCTATCTTACTTATGTTGGCCTCCTGGCCAACTATGTCTGAAAGTTTTGTAGGCCTGTATTTCTCGATCCAGATGTCTATCATTTTGATCAACGGGTATGCTTACTCTCAACAGTTCAATTGGCATTTAATTCTTTCTAGAAGTGTACCGGTGTTAATCTCCAAAATCTTATTCCAGCATGTTATCTAACCATAAGATGAGTGAGAAGAGGATTGTGGTTCTTGCTTCGGGTGAGGGCACAAACTTTCAGGCCCTTATGGAAGCCATTTCCAATGGCATAGTTGATGCCAGAATAGTTGCACTTGTATCGGACAGGAAGAATTGTGGAGCTTTGAAAAGAGCCAGAGACAATGGAATCAAAGCGATATCGTTTCCACGAACCGAAAGCAACAGGGACAACTATTTCATGGATCTCGACAGGATCATAGGAGAGCTCAATCCGGATCTCATTGTCACGGCAGGTTTCATGAAGATATTGCCTGGGTGGCTTGTTGAAAATTACCTTCTGAAGATAATCAACACACACCCTTCACTTCTTCCATGCTTTGGTGGACCCGGCTTCTATGGACACAGGGTCCACGAGAAAGTCATTGATAGCGGTGCAAGAATAAGCGGCTGTTCTGTGCATTTTGTTATACCGGATGTGGATGCGGGACCTATTATCCTGCAGAAGGCGGTGGAAGTAATGGATGATGACACACCCGATTCCCTCTCCGAAAGGATAAAAGCCGTAGAGCATGGCGCTCTTGTGGAAGCCACAAAACTGGTTCTGGGCGGAAAGTTTGAAGTGTCAGGTAAGAGAGTCAGGCGGATACTGTGAGGACTGGTCATTCCTGATCCTTTTTCTCTCAATGGCGACGATCAGCAGGAAGACGAACGCTACCGCCCCGGACAGTAGTGTCCACATCAGCGCCATTAGCCATGGGTTGGTCATTGGTGTATATATGAGGTAGACCGTGCTGAAACCGTTGAAGAACCAGTGAATTGGTATATCAACAAAGATTCCAAACTTCACGAAACCGAAAGCCAGGATTACACCCACAAGAGTGGCGGAGACGATCTTTCCCGGATCCCATGTTCCGGACAGGAAATGAGCGGCTCCAAAAATGATGCTTGTTGCTGCTATGAGTACGTAGTCCCCGCTGGTGAGCTTTATCCCGTATTTCTTCCTGAACGGACCTGGTAACAGGAAGGATGCAAGTGAGTCAAATGCTGTTCCACCATGTTTTGCCACAAGGTATAGCGAAAACAGGCCCAGGGGTATAATGCGAAAGCCAAGTTCCTCCGCGAACGGGGCATATATGAGCTGGATGAAAACAAGGTAAGGGTGATGCTGCAGATCCGTCTCAATGGCTGTACCACCAATTGATACCCCTAAAGCCAGTTCAATTATTGTTATGACCAGGGACATAAGATAGCCGAATGAGGCCAGCCCTCCGTAATAGATGATAGGATTGTCCAGGGCAGGACCTTTCCATTTCGAGATGCCGAAGTAGAACATGGCGATGAAAAATGCAGCGTAGAGCATCACCATCACGATGTTGAGCCAGAATGTGCTCACTGTTATGAAGGGTGAGGTAAGCAGTAACACGAAGAAGTATATTGTAGAGCCTTGTGACAGATCACCCGGATTGGACGGATTGAACAGGGCGTATATGGATACAATGAAAAAGAGGAAAGCCAGTCCGAATGTGATGGCAAAAACTGCCTTGAAAAAAGGAGAGTCCTGAAGATAACGGACAGGACGTGGCTGCGGGCCGCTGCCATAAGGCATCCTCCACGGATCTCGGCTGGAATCCATGGAGTGGTATGCCAATTTGACTAAAAAATGATTAGTCTAAAACGAATTTATATCCGTACTGAATTATTCCTGCTGAACCCTGTTGGGCGATCTTTCTGAACACAGCACTGACGCGCTTCCCTATTTCCACTTCTCCGGGATCAGCATCCACAATCTGTGCCGTAAGCGAAGGGCCCTCATCCAGCTTTATTATTGCCAGTATGTAAGGCCTCTGCCTGACAAAGGGAGAAGGAACCTCATGGACAATTGTGAATGAATCAATTATGCCTTTTCCTGAAAGATCCACCTCTTTCATCTTGCCTACGGATTCCCTGTGGCAGGTTGGGCAAACGTCCCTGGGCGGAAAATAAGTCTTTTCACAGTTGCCGCACTGGTGTGCCACAAGCCTGTATCTGTGGGCGGATTCTCTCCAGAATCTTGAAACCTCCCCCATCTTTACTCGCCCCCCACTACGTGGACAACCGACATGGACCCTGTTCCACCCATGTTGTGAAGCATGGCGTACTTTGAATCCTTTACCTGCCTCTCACCGGCTTTTCCCTTAATCTGCCTGTATGCTTCCACAAACTGGCCGACTCCTGTGGCACCAAGCGGGTTTCCCTTGGCTTTGAGGCCTCCGGACGGGTTTATGGGTATCCTGCCATCCAGTTTTATATCATCGTAGACGAGGTCCTTGGCTTTGCCTTTCTCTGCAAATCCCAGGTCTTCAAGTTCCATAAGGCCGTAGATGCTGTAAGAGTTGTGAATCTCAGCGAATGAGATGTCATCTATCTTGATGTTTGCCCTCTCGAGAGCTTTCCTTGATGCAACCCTGGCCGATTCGAGAGTATACAGTGACCTTCTGCTGTGCACAGCCAGGTAATCCTGTGCATCGGCTGAGCTTACTATCTTTACCCCTTCGAGCTTGTTTTTCTTGACATAATTCTCAGAGGCAACAAGAATTGCTGCTGCGCCGTCACTAACCGGGCTGCAGTCCATCAGGTTCAGTGGCTCGGCAACAGGTGTTGAACTCAGTGCCTGCTCAAGCTTGATCTTGTTCTTGTACTGGGCATCAGGGTTCTTTGATGCGTTCAGGTGATCATTTACGGAGATCATTGCCATTGCATCCTTTTCCACGTTGAAGTCTGCCATGTATTTTCTGGCAGACATAGCTGCGAGGGCAGCCGGTGTTGCACCAAAGAATGCTTCCCATTCCCTGTCCAGAACCGAGCTTGTGAGGTCGAGGATCTCTGAACCGTATACATCTGTCATTTTCTCCACGCCTCCAACCATTACCAGATCATACTCGCCTGACTTGATGGCGAGATACGCCTGCCTTACTGCAGCTCCGCCAGAAGCCGTGGATGCCTCTATCCTGATTGCAGGTATGTTATTCTCCGCAATTCCTGAAAAGTCTGAAAGCAGAGCGCCTATGTTCTCCTGCCCGTTGATTATTCCAGCAAGGCTGTTGCTTCCGTAAAGGACTTCAACATCCCTTGAGAAGACTCCGGCATTCTCAATTGCCCTGAGTCCTGCTTCAACTGCAAGTTCTCTGAGGGATTTCTCCCAGAGTTCCCCGAATTTTGTTTCGCCAGCACCAACTATGTAAACATCACTCAATTCCATCACCAACTATGAGTTTCTTTTTGTACTTTGAATAGAGGGCATAATCAAGCCACCTGACCTTGCTGAGCTGTTCCTTGATTGTAGGCGCAGCGTGCCTGTCAAAATCCTCTATCTTGTCTGTAACTGTTATGTCAAATGCATCGGAACCAGCCCCAGAACCAAATGAAACGGCAAATATCCTGTCACCGGGCTTGGCTATATCGAGCACCGCAGAAAGTCCTGTCATCATGGACGCGGAATACGTGTTGCCTATTACAGGAGTCAGGAGGCCATCCTTGTATTGGGATTCCTCGAACCCGAGCAATTTAGCCGCCCTCATGGGAAACTTGCCATTGGGCTGATGGAAGATGGCGTAATCGTAATCAGACGGAGTGGTGCCCCTTTCTTCGAGCATCTTTTTGGCAGCGCCAAGAGTGTGCCTGAAATAAGCTGGTTCCCCAGTGAATCTCTCACCGTGGCTTGGATAGGGTTCTCCTTCCCTTCTCCAGAAATCAGGAGTATCAGAAGTGACTGAAAGGGTATGGTTAATCTCTGCGATAACGTCCTCCTTCCCTATGACATAAGAAGTGCCACCGGCAGATGCCGTATATTCCAGAACATCTCCAGGGGCTCCCTGTGAGGTGTCTGCACCTATTGCCATGCCGTATCGTATCATACCTGAATCGACCATTGCCTTCACATTCTGCATTCCAGCGGTTCCTGCTTTGCAGGCAAATTCATAATCTGCAGAGAATAGCGAAAAACCCATCCCGACGGCAGCAGAAACTATGGTAGATGTAGGTTTCACGGCGTAGGGATGCGATTCAGATCCTATGTACAGGGCCCCTATTGTCTTTGGGTCCAATTTCTTCCTCTTAATTGCATTTCTTGCAGCTTCCACTGAGATTGTCGCAACATCCTCATCTGGAGCTGGCACTGATTTGCTTAAAATGTAAATTCCATTCTTTATGGAGTCCACGTCTTCGCCCCACACCCTTGCGATTTCTTCAGGTTTAATCCTGAATCGCGGGATGTAGGAACCATAGCTTACTATTCCGGACATTAGAGCACCGGATTTAGGAAGTTTTATGTTATATATAAAAATTCACGAAATGGGCTTAATTAATTGTCGAAGTAAGATAATTATTCCTGCTATGTTTTATTCAAATGTATTCTCATTAGCAATTTAATATTTATATACAAAATTTATAAGAATATCACGAAGTGTTTACCATGTCCGACCTGAACGTGAACGAAGAGAAAATATACGAAGCCGTGAAGAAGCTTGGCGCCCTTTCAGAAGACAGGATCAAGTCTGCAGATGACATAATGAAGGCTGCAAGACTTGGAAAAGGCATTGTTTCATCGTCACTGCAGTCACTTGCCACGAAGGGGTATGTCAAAAGAGTCGCTAGAGCGAAGTCAGCAGGCTATTTCATAACCAAGTGAAGCAGGGATTTGTTGTATATCAGCATGAGATACGTTTATATTTCGTGATTATATGTTTACAGTGTGTCGAGTTTGTGTATGATGCACTGCAGGTAATCGTGCCTGGAGCAAGCAATATATATACGAAAATAACTCTATACCGGAGAGAAAAATGACTACCCTTGTCCTCAATGTGGACAGAGATAACGACTACGGGGAAAAGGCTGGAATCGAAGGTCCCCTGGTTGGATACGAAGCCTGCTATAATGCAGCGCTTAAGCTGATCTCACGCGACCCAGAGGATTCGGATGCCAATGCTCTTTTCGGGGCAATTAAACATTATGAAGAACTCCTGAAACAGGGTGTCCCCTCAGAGGTTGCCCTCATCACCGGGGACATGGATGTGGGCCAGGTTTCTGATGAGAGGATTGGAAGGCAGCTTGAGCTGCTTCTATCAGACGACAGATTCGAGGATGTTGTTCTGGTTACTGACGGAGCAGAGGATGACTACATTGTTCCTCTCATTATCTCCAGAAAAAAAATGCGCTACGTCAAGCATGTGATTGTAAGACACAACCAGAACATTGAGTCCGTATACTACTATATAGTTAAGGCCTTCAAGGACAAGAAACTGATTAACAAATTCATAATACCGCTCGGCATTGTTCTGCTCACATACGGCATTGTGTCGCTTAGCTTCATTTTCTACCAGCTCTTCGCAGCGAAGATTCCGTCTGTCGACCCCAGCCTTGGAGCAATAACTTTCGTTACCATCGTTCTAGGGGCTTACTTTGTTGAGCGCGGATTCGAGTTGGGCAAGATCCTGACCAGTTTATTCCGATCGGTAAGAGAATACGCACAGGAAACCCGGATAATTTTCCTTTCATATGTAATTTCAGCGAGTCTCGTATTTGTGGGAATAGCCTCCAGTTACGTCATGACCACAAACACCATGAGCAATGATGTTGACGGAGTACTGATTTTCCTGTCAATGTTTACATGGTGGGTATATGGGGCATTCTTCGCAAGAGAGGCCGGAATTGCAGTTGAGATGTACGTGAACAATAACCGCAACGCCATATTCAGGATACTTTATGGCCTGATGTTCTCCCTGTCGGTAGCCTTCATCATATACGGCATGATAAACTACATAAGATACATACTTCAGTTCATACCATTTTCATCAGCAATAATCAGCATATTCTTCCTGGTTCTTGGCCTTATCATAGCCATGCTCTCATCGATGGTGCACAGGTATTTCAATGAAAGAGAGGAGATTTCAACACCGGCAAAGACCTCCTCCAAGAGCACTTACGACAACAAATGAAGCCTGAGGAATGGCAAGTTTTCTACCGGGATATCTGCCTTGACCTGAACATAGATCCAGCTAGAGACGCAGAGAGCGCACTTGTTCTCTCTGATATACTTGGAAAGGGCTCCAGCCTAAGTCTTCTTGACAAATATCGGGGAGGCACATTCTGCGTTGTCGGGAATGGCCCAAACCTGGAGCAGGCCCTGCCAAAGATTGGAGATGGAAAAGTTATTGTCGCGGATTCTGCCCTTGGTATCTACGTGAAGGACAATCCTGCGCCCGATATTGTTGTTACAGATCTAGATGGTGACATGAAGCTTCTGAAGAGAGCCTTTGACTCTGGTAGCCTAATGATGATACACGCACACGGAGACAATATCGCACTCATAAGGGAGTATGCGGGATACTTCAGGGCAAGGGCAATAGGTACAACCCAGAATGCCCCCCTCTGGAACATATTCAACTTCTTCGGATTCACTGATGGCGACAGAGGGGCATTCATCGCCAACTTCCTTGGTGCGGAAAGCATAAATCTGGCAGGTTTCGATTTTACTTCTGTAGGGCAGAAGCCTGGCGTTAACGTTGAAAGAAAACTCAAGAAACTGAAGTGGGCAAAAATCCTGCTTGAATTCCTTGCAGATGAGAGAAACACAAAGTTGGGGGAGGGGCCATTCATCACTCTGTGACTATGAACTCTCCGTCGAAAATTACTGCCCTGTCATAATAATCCAGCATAAGGCTGGCTTCAATATCCCTCTTCGCACCCATAAGTTTCAGTCTTCTGGAACCCTTTGAATTACGTATCCTGTCAGCATATTCCTTAAATTCCGGGTTCTGCCCGAGAAGCGCAGCTTTAAGGAAATCCGCGTAGATGTAGTCCTCGTCTGCTGGGCCGTCCGGCCTGTTTGATACAACTATATCAACCCTGTCAAGACCCTTGAGTTTCTCAACTGTTGCACTGAAGTTTATGAATGAACTCACGTAGACTTTCCCCGTTGAAGATATTCTTCTCAGTACACGTGTTCCGTTTGTTGAGGTAAATATGGAAACTTTGCCTTTGAGATCAAAATGAAGCGCGTCGTCTGGACTGTTGTTCATGTCAAACCCCGGCACCTTCAGGCCATACCTCTCTCCCACTACAATGTAGTCCCGATGGTCGCTTTTCAGCTTTTTTGCCTCTTTCACCGATGCCGTTGGAAGAATTTTTTCAGCACCTCTCTTGAGCATTATGGGAATTGTTGACGTGGAACGGAATACATCCACCAGCACTTTGGTTGACTCTTCGAAACCTTTAGCCTTTCTCCCGTCAATAATGTTTACAATCAACCTGCAAGGCGATTATCTAAGAGGTATATGATTCATTCGCAATCCGGAAAAGTGGATATGAAGCATTTCCAGCTGTGGGTTTTGGCCCCGCATGGTTCACTGAACCTTCCCTGAAAAAGTCATGATAGTACGGAAGTTGCCTTCCAGTCATGTCCCGGCGATAAAAAAGTTAAAATGTCGGCAGTCAATAAAGGCGAACTTATCAAGGTGAAGTTTAATGGCACAATCAGTAAGTACCATGGTTGAAGGTGGCAAGGCCAGTTCAGGACCGCCTCTGGGTCCCGCACTTGGACCGCTGGGCCTTAACCTGGGTCAGATAATAAAAGAAATAAACGATAAGACGAAGGACTTTCAGGGAATGCAGGTACCGGTAACTGTCACAATTGTAAACCCGGACACAAAGCAATATGAAATAAAAGTAGGAATACCTCCCACCTCCGCTCTCATCAAGAAAGAGCTCAAGATAGAGAAGGGGTCAGGAAACAGGAAGGAAACTATTGCAGGCAATGCCACAATGGAGCAGATCAAGAATGTCGCAAAGGCAAAGATTGACAGTATGCTTGCCAACGACATGAAAGGCGCCGTCCTGGAAGTCATTGGCTCCTGCGTTTCTCTCGGAGTTAATGTGGAAGGGAAGGACCCCAGAGAAGTCCAAAGGCTTATAAAGACAGGTGAAATTTCGATTTAGCTGTAGGAGAGTCGTGTACTCGCTATTACTACAGAGGTGAACAAAATTGGATTCTAAGAAAGAATTGCTGACTCAGATCGACCAGATCAAAGGTTCTTCAAAGGAGAGGAAGTTCAAGGAAAGTATTGAACTGGCCATCAACATGAAGGAAATAGATCTGAGTGATCCGAAGAACAGGATTAATGAAGAAATACCTCTCCCCAAGGGGCGAGGTAGGGAACTGAAAGTTGCTGTGATCGGCACAGAAGAAATGAAGGGCAAATCAAAGGATTCAGCTGATTTCCTTTATGGTCCCGAAGATCTCGGAAAATTTGCCGATGACAAGAAGGCTTTCAAGAAACTTGCGGGACAGATTGATTATTTTATTGCGGAATCAACGCTTATGGCCAACATAGGTAAATCACTGGGTCAGGTGCTTGGTCCAAGGGGAAAGATACCAAAACCACTTCCACCCGGACAGGATCCAAGCCAGCTCATTGGAAACCTCAAGAGAACCGTAAGGGCGAGAAGCAGAGACAAGAAGACATTTCATGTCCCAATCGGCACGAAAGATATGTCCTCGGACGAACTCGCAGAAAACATAAATGCAGTTGTCAAGAGGATTGTAGGCAAGCTGGAGAAGGGATACGGAAATATAGATTCGATTTACATTAAGACCACTATGGGCAAACCAGTTAAACTGAGCCTGGAGGTATTTGAATGAAAAGACAACCAGCATCGTGGAAAGAAGATCTTGTGAAGGAACTTTCCAAAGAAATAGAGAAAAGCCCAGTTTCAGCCCTGGTTAGTATACAGGGTATCAGAAATGCCCAGTTGCAGAAAATCAGGAGTGACCTGAAGGGAAGGGTAAAGATCAGAGTTGTCAGGAAGAGGCTGCTTATGAAAGCCCTTGACAAGGTCAAGCTCGAAAATATCAAAGATTTCGGAAACTTGGCATCCGGCCAGGTTGCCGTAGTCACAACCGAAGAAAATCCCTCAAAACTGTTTAGAATACTGGAAAAAACCAAACAGAAAGCGGCTGCAAGAGGTGGCGAGATTGCAGAGGATGACATCATTGTTCCGGAGATGCCTACCAATTTCCCGCCGGGCCCAATGATAAGTGAATTTCAGAAGGCGGGACTTCCCACAGCCATAGAGAAAGGCAAGATTGTCGTAAAGAAGGAGACAGTCTATGTGAAGAAAGGGGAAACAATACCAAGAGACAAGGCGAAGATACTGGAAAAGCTCGAGATCCTGCCTGTCACCGTAGGTTTGAACATGATTGGCGCCTATGAGGCCGGACTTGTATTCAACAAGGAAGCCGTGTCAATCACTGAGGAACAGCTGATTGTAGATATAGCAAACGCACTTTCGCAGGCCAAGAACCTTGCACTCGAAACACTGTTCCTTGTGCCCGAGATTGTACCACAACTCATTGTCAAAGCCAGGCTCTATGCAGAGCAGCTTGCTCTTGAGACAGGCACCGTAGATGAGGGAAATGTACAGCTATTTATACTCAAAGCCATTAGGGAAGCTACTGCATTGAATCAGGCGATCTCTGGTGAAGCTTCAGAGGAACAGCCACAAAGCGAACAGACCGAAGAACCAGCAACGTCAGAAGAATCTAAACAAGACGATGAGGATAAGGCATCTGAAGGCCTTAGCGCACTATTTGGATAAAGGAGGAAAAAAGAATGGAATATGTATATGGAGCTCTGCTGCTTCACTCAGCAGGAAAAGACATCGATGTTGAAAACCTGAAAAAGGTACTTGCCGAAGCCGGCGTCAAAACCGACGATGCAAGAGCGAAATCCCTCGTGGACAGCCTGAAGGAAGTCAAGATCGATGAAGTCCTTAAGAACGCTGCAAGCGCAGCCATGGTAGCACCGGCCGCTGCAGCTCCAGCTGAGAAGAAGAAAGAAGAGAAGAAGGAAGAGGCGAAAGAGGAAAAGAAAGAAGAGGCCAACGAAGAGGAGGCACTCGCCGGACTTAGCTCTCTCTTTGGATAAGGGCGATAGATGGATTACTACGGATATTTTTGGGGACTCCTCAAATATTATCTCCCCATCATATTATTTATCATTTCGATTTTTGTTGAACCAAACGTTGTATTACTTGTTATATCCATAGCCTGGATTATGACCTCCCTGTTTGTCTCAATCATGATCTGGGAACCCTCGAACAAAGAGAAACACTACGGCTCAAGGTAATACGGCCTTTCACAACATTTTTTCATTATCGCCGCAACATTTTATCCACAAGGTTCCCGGGATCATCTGTTAGAGATGGCTGGTTTTAAAAAGGCACAAGCAACTGCCTCAAGAAGATTGTCTAAATATTAAATACGGCTTTGAGATTAAACATCCCATGGAGATAGGCAAAAAGCTATTCGTTTTACTGGTGGTAGTGGTGATTGCTGCTGCAGCCTTTGGGGTTACATACAACTTCACACACGCGGTGCCGAAGCAACAGACTGTTTCCGGACCTTATAAACTGACTCTTGTCGTTACAACAAATAATTATTACAACAGTTCAGTTGGGGCCCAGCCTGTGTATTATGTACTCAACAATGGCACACTTCAGTCGTCTGCTTTCATCCAGGTTCCTGCAGACCAGAACATACAACTTACCATTGTGTCCTACGATGACGGCCCGGCATACCCGCTTGGCCTCCCGAGTGAGCCAGCCGGTTCAAACAACTCTGGGCTTTCCTCTTTGTATAATGTCACCGGTACAGTTGGAAATGTCGAAAATGTGATCAACGATACAAACGTGAACTCAACTATCCTGAATTCAGGCATAAACATATCCGGAGGTCAGACCGTTTCAAGCCTGTCTGATTTTGGAGTGTCACACACCTTCACAGTCAGCCAGCTGGGCCTGAATGTACCCATACCACCTTCATCCACTGTTGTTACAACACTCTACTTCACACACCAGGGCACGTACCAGTGGCAGTGTGAAGCCCCGTGCGGCTCTGGCCCCACAGGATGGGGTGGAGCAATGTCCACGGCCGGATGGATGATGGGCACCCTTAATGTTGTGTTCTACTGAGGCACACGATGTCAGAGGAAGTGGGAAATAATTCTATTTCCCAACATATTTCCATTCAGAGAAACATACTGGTTCCACTCCTCCAGTTTTTAACCCTTTCAGTGGCCATATGGGTTTCATTGTGGAACAGAACACTTATCTACGATTCTGACGCAACCGTAGAATTCAGCATCTACGTTGGTACCCTCCTGATACTGCCATTTCTCACGTTTGTTCTGTACAAGATGAACCTGAGATTCCACATTTATTCCCTGGCCGCAGAGATCTTCCTGTATTCTCTTCTGATCCTGATACTCCTGAAGGATATGGCCCTGATTCCGCTCACAGCTGTAGCACTTGTGGCGAGCATCCTGAAAGTGGATAGAGGTCCGGCCCTTAAATGGGACAATATAAAGATCATCATTTTCATCTCATTCTCCTTCATAATGTATTTTCTTGGTGGCCTGATGCAGTTCATCATCCAGCCTGCCCTGGCCCCGATCTCCATTGCACCACTTAAGGATGTGTTCATATACCCTGGCCAGTCATTCCCGTTCCTTTTCGATCTTGGAATGAACATATACGGATCAGTCGTGACCCTGTCCCTGAGCCCGTTCACGTTGATCATATTCTCCCTCATCTCAGCCCTCGTGGCAGAAAATTATGAGGGTTTTATCGTTGCCCTGAGGCGGAGCGGCAAAGGAGGCATCAGGTCGGCATTGTATGGTGTCACAGCAGCCCTTTCCTGTCAGTGCGAGGCTTGCATTTCAATCCTGCCTGCAATGATCTTTCTCATTGTTACCACAGCAATGGTACCTCTCATAATGGAGAGCCTGCTCCTTCTGGTTATGTCCAATATACTGATCAGGCTTTACCTGTCCGGGAGAGTGCCCTCATTTTTCGGGCGGGCGGAGAAATATTACGTAAAAAATGAGAAATTCCTGGCATCTGCATTAGTACTCATAGCGACACCCGTTGAACTGACAGGGATTTATCTTGGCTGGCTCGGGATCCCGGTATTCTTCTTCGGCATGGGGATGCTTGACGTTCTCGCAGGATACACCCTTTTGCACTCCCTGTCCGGGTATCTCAAGGTGAGGAGGAGTGTTTCAGCCTCATGGGCTGCACTGGTTTCCGGCTTGATCCTTTCCTTTGTTTGGTACTATCCTCCTCTCACACTGGCTGCCTTCAACAGTGGGGCAGTGTTCTCTGTCATGGCCATCTCAGGACTCGCTGCAGGCGTTCTTTTCGGGTTTTCCCATCTGTCTTTGAGGAAAGGTTATGTAATGCCGGAAACGGTCTCGCTGATATATGGAATCTTTGTCATAGCCATCTTCTATCTTTCCATAGATTTCCGCCTGAACCTCTGGCCCGAGTTTCCCTATTCGCAAACTGTCATTTTCGAAGTGATTTCATGGGCGATCATGCTCCCGGTAATGTGGATTTTCACCCAGCTTGCAATTATCAGCGCCTCCGCGGAAGAGGTCCCGTTTTTTCAGTTTAGAGTGAATTCTCCAGACAGCAAGTTCTCTTAATCTCTGGAAACACGACCTTAACATGTAAAGGATGGGTCTTTAATCGATTTGAACGATTATTTATTAGTGAGTTAAATGGACACAATAAATGTCAATGTAAAGAAGTCAAGAATTCAATCTTCAAGGAAACACCCGGAGATCGTAACTGGCGAAAAGACAGAAACGACAATGAACATAGGCGACAACCTGTTTTCACTCATGCTTATTACCATAGCCGCAGCAGGTATCTGGGCAATTTCAGCAGTGCTGCTTCTTTAATCGTTATAAAACAAAATTTGATGTGAAAACCCCTGAGGGGTTTTCCAGAAGTTCTTTCCTAAATAAGGTCAAGTTCTGCCAGTTTGTTCATGACAGCCACAGCGTGCTCCTTGGGTGATACCTTTGGATAAACGTGGGCTATTTTTCCTTCTTTGTCAATGAGATAAGTTACCCTGCTTGCAGTGTTTCCGCCAAGTACTCCATAATGCTGCGCAATTTCTTTCTTGTCGTCAGCAACAAGGGTGAAATTGAGCTGGTACTTGTCTACAAATTTTTTGTGTGATTTCTGGCTGTCGACGCTAACGCCAAGAACCTTAACTCCCGCCTTCACATACTCTTCATTGTTGTCCCTGAAATTACAGGCTTCGGTGGTGCATCCCGGTGTGTCATCCTTCGGGTAAAAATACAGTACCACAGGCTTCCCGGTGAAATCACTGAGCTTAACATCGTTTCCGTCCTGATCGACAGAGGAAAAATCCGGTGCCTGTTCTCCAACTTTTAACAATTCTGCCATGAATCACCTAGGGAACACGCATATTTAACGTTTGCAAATTCTGTGTATCTCAGTAGAACGTCTTCATTATCTTGTCACCGGGGAAATGCAACAGCGTTATTGCCTCGCCCTTCTTTTCCGCCATTATTTCTGCTGCAGATTTCTTTGATATTCCAACGGCAATGTACTGTTTCTTGTTGTTCCTGATGAAAACCATTGAGTTCTCCTCGATTTTCGGATCAAGCTCAGTAATCCCCTGGGCGAAAACATTTGCACCGTTGATGATGTGCGGGACAGCGCCGTCATCCACAGTTACAGACCCATTTTCAGGTTTGAGATCGTTAAGGAGGAACAGCGTGGGTATCATGGAGGCAGAAACATAAACGTAGGGTTTGCCTCCCACAAAATAGCACTTCTCGCCCTTTCTTTCATCCACTTCCACTGCTTTGTCCGGAAATGTTATGCCGAGGTTCTTCAGTGAATCCCTGAGAGCTTTGACGTCCTTCTTGGATACAAAATGTCTTGGCATTGGATCACCGAATGAAGACCTTTATGTTTTCAATCTCATCTGAAATGACATCCGCCCCCTTCTCAAGAATGTTGGACAGGTATGGTTTGATCTTCCAGGAGAGATCCCTTTCCGTGTCGGAGAACTGCCATTCACGATTCCTGGTCTCGCCCAGGCAGTCAAGGAAAGTATAGAAGATTGCTTTTCTCACATTTGAGTTTCCGGTTCCCTTCTCTGCTTCCCTGATGGCCTTTACCTTTCCAAGCGTGAAGTAGTTCTTGATGATGTCAATGAGGTACTGTGAATCTGGTGACCAGGCCTTCACTTCAATGTCTGATTTGATCTCGGCTATCCTGGTTCTTTCGACTATTCCGTCGATTTGGTCCATTGGGGACCCCTTAAGTGACGAGAGTGCAGATTTGTCGGAGTCCGGGAACATCTGCCTGAGAATCTCCGATCCTGTTGCAGACCAGATTATTTCCAGAACCTTCCTCTCGGAGAAAGAATCCATGTAGATGCCTTTTCCATAATCCCGAAGAGCCCCTATGAGAATTTCCTCCGGCACATACTTGAAGGCGTTGTCCTGCACGAACTCCTCGGTGGATGTATAACCCCTGTCGCCAATAACGTACAGTCCTCTCCTTATGGCCTCCGAGATCCTGTAATCGTGGACCTCCCGAAGGAAAGTTCGGTCATTCATCTTACCGGCTACATATAGTGAGAGTGCCTGCTGCGGTATATCCTGCATCAGATCACCAAGAAATTCAGACTTGAAAGAGAAATCTGAGCCTATGTCTGGTGTTATGAGGTGCCTTAGAAGGCTCTGTAGAAGGTTGTATGAGGAATTTTCATAGAAACGGAATTTCACGGTGTTAAGATGAAGTACTTCCATGTAGTGGCCAGAGCCGGGAATGACAATGTCGCCGTCCTGATCCTCAAACTGCACATTCTCATCCTTGAGAACGTCCTTGAAAAAATCAACCCCGGGGCTGCTGTTCTTGCAGGAGCCGAGATAATAGTTTGTGGAAGAGTAAATTCTGGTTCCCTTGGTCTTTGCTAGTGATGAGAATGCAAGCATCCTCCACAGTGGATTGTCATAGTGCTGGATTCCAACCAGGACACTTTCATCGGTTGTTCCCCTTTTGGCATACTCAATAGACCCGTAGGGCGTTTTCAGCATCCCGAATATGGGGGCTGAGTCCGAATCCAGTATCCTGTAAGTTTCGCTCAGTCCTGAGAGGAACTGGTCTGCAGTCTTGGAGAACTTGTCATATGAATCTGAGCGCTGGACTGCCTCAACTTTCTTCCTGTAAGAATTGAAGTTGCAGAACATCCCGCCATCAACACATTCTGGAATAAGCTCTGTAGGATTTTCGAACAACCCCTTAAGGTGTTCTATGAATTCTCTCTGCTTTTCCTTTGATGTTGATTTTAGCCTCATTTGTCCATTACTTGTTGTCCAGCATCCTAATGGCTTCAGCCCTTACTGTCACAGGTATGGGGACCATTGATTCAATGAGCTGCACTGTGACTTCCTCTTTGTTTGAATCAATAGAGATGATCTTGGCCTTTTCACCTTTGAAGGGGCCGTCTATGAGTTCCACGAACGCACCTAGTTCCAGTCCCGTTACTGCCGGTTTCGGTTTAAGGTAGTGCTCGATCTCTTCCAGTTTGATATCTCCTTCCACACTCCCTTTGTAGCCCTTTATTCCCTTGGCAATGAAACTGACCCTGTCGGGATGCATTGTTTCCACAAACACGTAACCCTTTACCTCATATGGAGACATTATCGCAAGAACCTCATTGGTGGCATTTGGGTCTCTCTCGAGACGTTCCTGCTTGTCTTTTTCACTCTGCCTTTCCAGGTCTTTGGAAACCGGATACTCGTTGCCCACGGTTGTCTTTAGGGCCATTATAACAGGCATAAGGGTGGCTGTGAAGGATTTCTCTGTCCTGTGTATGCCATCTTCAGACTCTATCACAACCTTGAACGTTGCAGCGTCATTCTGATAGCCACCTTTGGGAGAAGTGACGACCAGTGATAGCCTCCTGTCTTTCTTTGAGTCTACATCGAATTCGTCAACAACCTTAATCGTGTCGATGGGTGTAAGCGTGAAGGCTTTTGGCTTTTGATCCTGAATGGTGAGAAACCATTCCACAAGTTTGTCCACCTGGTTGAATTCAGATTCCACTGTTAACTTGAACCGCCTCTTGGAACTCTGTATATTCCTTACAACTATGGGTATGTCAAGCGAGCGGTCGCAACCCATCATCTCGTCCTTAACTTGAAATTTAATCCATTCAAACTGACTTTCAGTATTTTCCATGTTCTTAACCCCCTATGGGAGATGAATGTAAACGCCCATGATCAGATAAATAAAGAATCCCACGAGTCCAAGGATAATGATTCCTACTCCTGTAATCAGGATCACCTTGAGGTACTCATCTCTAGATGGCTTCTTTGCCATCTTGATTATTCTTGAATACTTTCCTTTTCCAATGCCCCCAATTCTTCTCTCGATCTTATCCTGAACATCAAGGAGCTTATCATCTATAGTCATGATCTCTCGAAATTCCTTAATATAACTAAACATAAAGCTTTTGTCAAATCGCCGCCATTCAAATGGGCGATTCTTGAGCTTGGCTTGGACCAAAAACTGCATGAAATGAAATACAATGGGTTAATAAATCGAAAAGAATAATAAAAGGGATACGCAAAAAATACGACAAATAACCGTGAATTATGAGAAAGAATGTGCCTGTGACTCGCCATTACTTAGGAGGTGATCCATCCGCAGGTTCCCCTACGGATACCTTGTTACGACTTAACCCTCCTCACTGACATCAGATTCGAGTTTGCCCTTTCGAGCATACCCTCATCCAACACCAGCTCGGATGGTTTGACGGGCGGTGTGTGCAAGGAGCAGGGGCATATTCACCGCGGGCTGTTGACCCGCGATTACTACGGAATCCACATTCATGAGGGCGAGTTACAGCCCTCAATCCTAACTACGAACAGGTTTCGAGGTTGGCTCCCCCTTTCGAGGTCGCATCTCATTGTCCTGCCCTTTGTAGCGCGCGTGTTGCCCGGGAGATTCGGGGCGTACTGACCTGCCGTCGACCCCTCCTTCCTCCAGCTTAGCGCTGGCGGTCCCTCTAAAGTGCCGTTGTCCGCTAAGACAACCTGGCAATTAAAGATGGGGGTCTCGCTCGTTATCACACTTAAGTGAACGCCTTACGGTACGAGCTGACGACGGCCATGCACCACCTCTCCTTCTATCGAGTAAACTCGTCAGGTTGACTCTCATGCAAAGGTCGCTCCCGGTGAGTTTTCCGGCGTTGAATCCAATTAAACCGCACGCTCCTCCCGTTGCGGTGCTCCCCCGCCAATTCCTTTAAGTTTCAGCCTTGCGACCATACTCCCCAAGCGGCCCACTTAACACCTTCGCTCCGGCACTGCCTCCCCTCAACGAAGAGGCAACACCAAGTGGGCAGTGTTTACAGCTAGGACTACCCGGGTATCTAATCCGGTTCGCTCCCCTAGCCTTCGTTCCTCACCGTCGGATCTGTTCTAGCTGAACGCCTTCGCCACCGGTTGTCCTTCCAGGATTACAGGATTTTACCCCTACCCTGGAAGTACATTCAGCCTCACCCAGTCCCTAGTCCTGCAGTCTCTCCAGAGGATCTCCCGTTGAGCGGGAGAATTTATCTGGAGATTTACAGAACCGGCTACGAACGCTTTAGGCTCAATAATAGTGACCACCACTAGAGCTGCGGGTGTTACCGCGGCGGCTGGCACCCGTCTTACCCAGCTCTTATTCCTCAAGCTTTTTAGGCTTGAGAAAAGCCTTGACTTTGTCAAGGCACTCAGGTTTCCCGTGTCGCGCTTTCGCGCATTGCACAGTTTCCGCGCCTGCTGCGCCCCGTAGGGCCTGGACTAGTGTCTCAGAGTCCATCTCCGGGCTCCCCCTCTCAGGGCCCGTACCCGTCCTCGGCTATGTGGTCCTTTACACCACATACGACCTGATAGGCCGCAGACTCATCCTCAAGCGCCGGAGCTTTCACCATCAAAGCATTCCAGCATATGATGGCTATGAAGAATTAGCCTCAGTTTCCCGAGGTTATACTTCACTTGGGGGTAGATTATCCGCGTGTTACTGAGCGGTTCGCCGGTCTCTTTCGATCCCATGACTCGCATGGCTTAGTCGAAACCTGATAGCAGTGGCCGCCGGCAGGATCAACCGGAGTTAATCCTTTTTATTGAAAAACAATAGAATTTGGCGAGCCACAGTTTGCACCATTTCTCTTGTCAGAAGTGAGTTTAAACTCACAACTCCATTTTTGCCAGTCCTGGAATGAAGAGTTCATACATCCCAAATGGGTTTGTCCCCCTTTCGCCTTTAAACTGGTATTATTCGGCTATTTGCCGTTTTGTGCGTAATCTGTGTTATGTTAAAACCCTATTTAACACTTTCGTGATGAAGCCGGTTATATATTTGTCTGCGGGCATTTTCCCGTATTTTTTCCCATGATATTGAGATTTGTAATTCTTTCTATGATATGGATAATGATCTTTGACGAACAAACCAGGATGCCAAGGCTAGGAGAAGACCGGTGAGCAAGATTGAGATATCTATCAGAATGTTTATGAATGTGGGTGCGGGACATGTGGTTGCTGCAGGCGGTGTATTGTAATCCGCCATGATAATGAAATAGATGAAACCGGTGAAAATAAAGAAAATTGCAGTAATTGCCAGAGTGATTGCCAAGAGTGCCCTTTATTTCTTCATGTTTATCCCACTTCCATCTTGTTTCAAGGAAAAGACTACCCTCCAATATTTAGCACAACAATATTAATTATGGTCGAGGTGAACATATAAACAGAGATATCCTCTATTGTACGAACTTGCTGCAATGCCTTCCACAGCATGAGATAAGCTCAGCAGGATGGTGGACTGGCAAGATTTTCCACCATGATTGATGTTTTGTTTGTTGTTTTTTCCTGTTGTTGCGATCTGAAGTGTCATTTCGGGTGCTTTGAGGCTTAATTTTGCGTTCACAGTAAATGTTACCTACAAGGAAGGATTATTTATTCATGACAATCCGAACAGTGAATCCGTACACTGAGGAAGTTATTTCCGAGTTCAAGGAGGAAAAGATAGATGACGTCAGGAGCAAGATATCCGGAATCAGGCAACACCAGAAGATCTGGAAGAAAGACCTGGATTCCAGGATCACGTACCTGAAGAACGTCCTGAAACCAAACCTGGAGAAAAATATCAATGAAATAGCTTCACTCATGACCAGCGAGATGGGGAAGCCCATCACCCAGAGTATTGCCGAAGTGAAGAAGTGCATCACACTTGTTGATTATGCAATAGACAAATTTCCGGAGTTTCTTGAACACGACGTAATCGAGACAGAGGCAAAGAAATCATACGTGAGATTTGATCCGCTCGGTGTTGTCGAGCTAGTTATGCCTTGGAATTACCCCCTCTGGCAGGTGTTTCGGGCTGCCATACCCGCAATGGTAGTGGGAAACGGCATAATACTGAAACACGCCTCAATTGTCTCCGGTTCGAGCAAGAAAATCGAAGAAGTCATGGACAGCGATATCTTCAAGTCAGTTATCTGCAGGGGGGAAGTTGCACTGGACGCTATCAGCCATGTGGACGGTGTTTCCTTCACCGGATCCACCAATGTTGGTACCAGAATAGCCGAGAAGGCTGGCAGGGAACTCAAAAAAGCAGTGCTTGAGCTTGGAGGTTCCGACCCTTTCATTGTCCTCAAGAGTGCGGATATTGATGCAGCTGCCAGAAATGCTGCTTTTGGAAGGATGCAGAACAACGGCCAGAGTTGCATTGCATCCAAGAGATTCATCGTTCATGAGGATGTTTATGACGATTTCCACAGGAAGCTCAGGGAGGAATTCAGGGGGATGGTCATAGGAGACCCGTCAGAAGAGAAAACCTTCCTAGGCCCCCTCTCCTCAAAGCAACAGGCAGAGACAGTAAGGACCCAGATCAAGGAGCTGCAGTCTGCAGGAGACGTGGAGCTGCTGGCTTCAACAAAGGGAAACATAGTTCCTCCTACCATTGCCAGAACAGACAAATCCTATCAGGAGGAGGTCTTTGGACCGGTGGCCATATTGAAGAAATTCAGAGACCGGGAGCAGGGCCTCGCCATTGCCAACGAAACCCAGTTTGGCCTGGGCACATCGGTGTGGGGGGATCCAGATGAGGCTGAAATGCTGGTTCCGGACGTTGAGGCAGGCATGGTATTCATAAACAAGATCGTTGCGTCGGATCCCAGAGTTCCATTTGGAGGAGTCAAGAAGAGTGGCCTTGGACGCGAACTGTCAAGGTACGGGCTGCTGGAATTCGCAAACATAAAGACCGTCTGGGTTCAGCAATAGGCCATTCTTCAATTCCAACACCCCATTTTTTAAAATATCAGTTTTCTGTAATCATGTAAGTGCAGAATTTACTCCAAGTGATCCTTAAAGGAAAAGTCAAGTTTAATTTTGTATGGTGCCGCAAGATCTGGATGGCCTTTCCCCCGTTCTGATTTCCACCTCCCGGGATTTTGCTCGTGATATTTCGAATCACATTCTGACCTTCGTGGGTTCCATTGCATTCGTGACATTTGTTTCAGCACTGTTCATCCTTAACCTGGAGACTTATCTGAATCCACATTTGCGGCAGCTTAATCCCCAGTCATTTTCAGGTGTCTGGCTGTATGGGCCTGAACTGTTCCTTGGATTGGTTATCCTGATCCTGTCATCCCGGGGAATACTGTTCAGGTCATTTGATTCAACAAAACTCCGTTGGACAATGTTTGGCTTGGCCCTTCTTGCTTTTGCATATTTTGCCTACATTCTAAGGGCGTATATACTGGGACTTTTCATCGATGAATTTCCCATAGGGATAGGCATGGTTTTCATGATAATAGGCACCTTCCGGAATACTTTCAGCAACCGGGAAACGCAAGCCTGAAAGCATGCACCTTCATGTTGAAGCTTATTTCCGGTACAAATTTGAAGAGGTTAAAAAATGAGTATTGCTTGGGCAGAATGCAGGGATCACTAAGCCGATTTTGATTCTCTCTTTATGGTTATGGGAATAAGGTTGTTCTCAAACTCAAGCATTGCTATGTCCACTGGGTCTATGAATGATGCAGGAACATCAATGATAACAGGCGCTCCCATGGAGACCTGCAGTGCTCTGGCCCCTATTATCCTTGCTTTTTCAAATTTGGTGTATGGTGACATAAAAATCAATCGAATCGTAAGGTAATGAGACCAAATATATTAAAGTTACATGAAGCAAAAATCTACATGTGTGCAAAACCGTGAAAACAGTTTTGAGGCGTCTCCGTTTTTGAGACCATGGCACCCGACGGTAACATTAGGAAGAGAGTGGAAGACTGGCTCAAAGGAATTGAAATGGATATTGAGATAGGGGAACAAGACATTGACGACTTCCAGGACTATCTTGAATCGGAACTCAGGGATGCTGAAAACACCTCCGCCACGAATCCGTCTGAGGCTTATGGAAAAGTGGTGAGGCTTGCCAGCGTGACGAGTCATGCAGCAAGGAAGAAGCCACTGCTTGTCAGCGTACTGAATAGGTATGTTCAACGCTTTGTCAACGTGATGGGCAACGTGAAGAAAGCACTAGGCGCGGAATCCTTCACCATCACAGTATCGTTCCCGTTCGACCTGTCAATCAGCCTGACTTTTTGAAAAAAGGAAAGATGGGGTGCTAACGGACAGTTGCGCCTGCACCGACTGGCCTGGAGGTGGCAAGCGTGCTTGAGCCTGCCCTCAGCTCTGTTCTCTTTCCATCGATGTTTGCAGTTGCTATGATTTCACCATCGATCTGCTGCATCTGGATGTCCAGAGTTTTCAACTGGTCAATCTCTATCTTCCCTTTCCCATTGTAGCCATAATCGCCGATTGAAACGGGATCTCCGGGCTTGACTTCTGCATCCCTGGGAAGAAGTGTTGCAACGGCCTCACCGTCATCCGCGGCAAGCAGCATTCCCTGGGATTCCTCTCCTCTCAGTTTGACCCACTTCAGGTTGTTCACGACCACTATCAGAAGATCCTTCAGATCTTCCGGTGAGTAGTGTTTCCTTAATCCTGCAACCAGCTGGATGTCATTTTCACCCAGATTGACCTTCAGGACATAGAGGCGATCCGCATTGGGGTGCGGTCTGGCATCTGTTATCCTTCCAACCCTGAGGTCTGCGAAGTTGGGGTTCTCCTTTATGATGTCCAGTTTCTGGAACGGAGGGTCTGACCTCACCGGTTCGAATTCCGAGCCCTCCCTCTTGAAGAGGTCTTCACTGAAACCGTTTTTCAGGTATTTGGAAGACCCTATGGTTTTCATTATCTTTTCCGATGCTGAGGGGAGAATTGGATAGGCAAGTCCTGCAATATACTGGGCGAGTACCAGAGAAACATAGAGCTTTGATTTGCATCTGGCCGGGTCGGACTTTATGAGTTTCCAGGGTTCAGACTCATTGAAGAAGCTGTTGGAATACTTGACCAGTTCAAGCCATTCCGCCATTGCCTTCTTGATCTCAACCTGCTCCATGAGGTTGTGGTAGTCCCTTATGCGCCCTGAAGCAAACTCAATGGCATCCCTGTCTCTTCCGTCAAGGACGGACTCAGCTGACCTGATGCCCAGCCTGTTGTTGTGGATAAAGCTCACGAGCCTGTGAACGTAATTCCCAAACTTGTCAATGAGTTCAGAATTCACCCTGGACTGGAATTCCTCTATGTCGAAATCAGCATCGGAACTTTCAGGCAGTATTGAGGTGAGGTAATACCTTACGTAATCCTTGGGGGCCAGTTTCAGGATGTCATCCACACTGTAGCCAATTCCCCTGCTCTTTGAAAACTGCTTCCCGCTGAAGGTAAGGAATTCGTTGGCCACCACCATGTATGGGAGATTGTATTCCTTCCTGGCCATGAGCATTGCGGGCCAGATAATTGTGTGGAAGATTATGTTGTCCTTCCCCATGAAGTGGTACATTTTCACCTCGGGATCGAAGTAGAATTCCTTCCAGTAGTCCTTCTTCCCGAGTCGTTCTGACAGTATTTTTGCCCCGGATACGTATCCTATGAGCGCCTCGAACCAGACGTATATGCGCTTGTGTTCGTATTCTGGAAGAGGTACAGGAACCCCCCATTCAATGTCCCTTGTGATGGGTCTTTCCTTGAGGCCCCCCTTGATGAAATTTTTCGTGAAGCCCAGGACATTCTGTTTCCAGAAACCCTTTGTGTCCAGCCACTTAAGGAGATTTTCCTGGAACTCGTCCAGCCTGAAGAACATGTGCTTCGTCTCCCTGAAATCCGGGGTGGTTCCGCACAGTGCACACTTTGGCGATATCAGGTCCTGCGGGTCAAGCAACCTGCCGCAGTTGTCGCACTGGTCTCCTCTGGCATCCTCAAACCCGCAATGGGGACAGGTTCCTTCTATGTACCGGTCGGGCATGAACCTGTTGTCCGTGGGGCAGAACGGAGAAACCATTGTCTTTTCTTTCAGGAAACCCTTGTTGTAGAAATCAAGGAAGAATTCCTTCACCGTTTCTGCGTGTTCGGGATATGTTGTCCTGGAAAATATATCAAAGTCTATGTCAAGATTCCTGAATGATTCATGGTGCTCCTGGTGAAACCTGTCAGCGATTTCACGGGGTGAGACCTTCTGCCTGTCGGCGGCAATTGTGGTCGGGGTTCCGTGCTCGTCGCTTCCCGACACGAACATGACTTCGTTCCCGTTCATCCTCTGGAATCTTACGAAAATATCAGCACTAAGATAGGCCCCTGCCACGTGGCCCAGGTGTATGGGGCCGTTGGCGTAGGGCAACGCAGCGTTAACAAGGATTTTCAATTTGGATAGACACCTCCTAATCTGATTACTTGCTAGTATAATTGTGTTGATTCTATTCTATTATGGCATGTTGTCCTCGAGTTAACCGGGCTCGCAGGTTCCGCTTTGATGCCCTTGAAGACCCTGTGAGCCTGATTCTTGAGGATCAAAGTATACTATCTACCTTTCCCTGCCACGGACATCATCGACAGAGCTGGAAATGGATTGTACCACCTAAACGTTAAACCCTGGGTTGTCAGCCAGATCTTTATGATTGAGACTGCTCCATTGGAGAACTGGTTAGAAATGTAATACTGGCCTGTTGCGGGTACATAGACTCCGTAAAATGGACCACTGGTTGCGGTAGGATTGGAACTGCTGAAAGTATCTATTGTTCCAACGTCCTCGCTAAGGTTGTAGAGCACGCTGATCTTATTGCCCAGTACCAGCATGTAATCGGCAGACCCGTTCATGCATAGTGAATATATCAATCCGCCTGACCATTCGTTTGAAATGTTCTGCACCATCCTCGCCTGGTTGGAGGCATTTATTTCTGCAATCGCACTAAAGTTGCTTATGAAGACAGACTCGTAAGCGGGGAGATATGTTATGTAAATGTCGCCCCTGAGAGGTTGAAGTATTGTGGCAATAATGCTGTTTTCCGGGCTTATCACGGAAATGTTGTAGTAAGACATCCTGTTTGCCATGGAGGATGTCAGCACATACACATCATGATTTGAGGAGTCATACGCAAAATCGTACATGGAGTAGATGGCAAAACCCGCCACTGGGATCACGGCAACAACCGAAAAGCTGCTGTTGAAAACTGTGATGGAGAAATTTGTCAGAGATGGCCCGTAAAAGTAATGGTTATATGGGTTGTACAATACCGGGAATGCCTTCCACAGGTTGCTGAAATTGGTCACCTTCAGAGTGCTGCCATTGATCATCTGGGTCTTGTTAAGAACATTGTTTTCAAAAAATATGTTCCCGTTTAACGGATCACAGAAGATATGGGTAATAGCAGGTCCTGTACCACCATAGACGGGTGGAGCGTTATATGCGATGGATTCAACAACGCTGTTTGTGGTTGCATTGATTACAAAGATATTGGTCACGTTATCTGTAATCACCAGGTTATAAATTGGATCGAAAATAATCTGGTTAATAACACTCACGGAGAAGTATGAAGGTTGGGCGAGGCCCCCGTTGATCAGGGTGTTGTTGCCGGGAAATAGCGTCTTTTCGCTGTAATTTACGCTGATTTTCTGGTGAATGCCGGGTACGAAATATGCAAATGAAACTGCAACTATGGCTATAACTACTGCAATAGTAACAAAGGTCCCGACTCTCCTCTTCCCGTTCTCACTCATAGCCCATTCCCTTCTACCCGGTTAATTTCTGGACCAGAGAGTTTTTCTTTGATGGAATCCCAGTCCTCCAGACGAACCAGACTCTTGATCCTGGCCCTGAAGTGTGCCCTGTAGGCAAAGAATAATATGACCGCGATCCAGAACAGGGTGCTGTTTATTATGCCAAATAACCTTGAATTGAGCAAAGCCACTACAAGCACCACAAGAATGTCCAGCAAGATCAGGGTCTTGATGACATTCAGGATTGTAACGCCGCTTTCGTAAATGTCCTTGATTTCATGGGCAACCATTGACTTTTGTTAAATAACTTCAAATAATATATTAATTTTTCTAATTAAAAAGAACTGTCCCCTTCATCGGTTCAACTTAACTGTGATATGCTCCTGTAGTATGGCCCATATGAATTAAGCCGTTGGCATACGATAGAGCAACATTAAGTAGGATTTCCATTTCGGTGTGCACCTCTTATTCTGCCTGCTTACTAGTGTGATTGTGTTGATTCTATTGAAGTCTAATATTCTACACATACCAAACCATCTTTGCTCTTTAAAGCAAGAATTTGCAATATAATAATTTGTAAATGGCAAGTGAATTCTGTCCAATTATGGCAAACGAAAAATAGCCAGTCTATCATGCTGAACTTAGGTGCAGCGGATTGCTTGAACAGGCGGGATGGTACATGATAAGAAGCTTGAAGGATCAGGGACTTTCGATCAGTGAGATCTCCAGAAGACTGGGAATAAGCAGGACAACGGTCCGGAAGTATCTCAAGTCAGGCAAGGCCCCGCAATACCACAGGGATTCTGCAGGCTCCATGATTGAACCCTTCCTGCCGCTTGTGAGGGAGATGATCGATCGGCACAATCTCTCCGCCGTCAGGATATATGAGGAGCTGAGGAAGAAGGGTTTTCAGGGATCATATTCCCTGGTCAAGCAGTACTGCAGGCCAATGCGGAACGACAGGAAGATCCTGGCAGAAATCAATATATGAAATTCAAGCGAAACAGAGTGGGACAAGTGAATGAGAGGGGACCAAAGTTTCTTTTTATAACTGGAGGGTCCAGCAGCGGAAAAACAACCTTACCAAATTAGTGGAATTTGGATATCTAATAGTTCGAAACTAATCGCTATGCGAGGAACATTGTCAAAAATATATTATTTTCGATTTATAAGCATTTTCCTCAGGTATATTCAGGTTGCGAAACTTACTATGAATTTTGTAGACGAATGATAAAAATAATTTGATTCCTTCAGAATCTATCCTTAATAGTTCGAGGAATATGGAATTATCTTGACCCCGGTCGCTTATTGGCATTAAAATAAAGAATTTGATAGATTTATGAATAATCAGAATAGATCAGCAGCGTCTGAAATATCCTTCCTGGACTCCAAGTTAGCAAAGTAATTCCAAACCTCCTTTGCCTTATCTTCCCCCATGACAGGATCTACAAGGTGGTGGAATTTGGCACTGACATCATTGATGTCCAGCAGCTTTGAAGGTGTCTCTGGCCCACGGTTGAGATCGACCACTTCTTTCTTTCCATCCTGGAATATGACCTCAATTATGGTTTGCCCCCTGTTGACATCTTCTCTCTCGTGAACATGTATTTTCTTTCTTATCTCAAGTATCTGCGGATCGTTGACTGCAGTATCGGAGAAGTGTTCCGGGTAAAGAGGACCATAAGCAAGAGCCGCTGCTATTGTGTGGGTAACACTGAATTTAGATTCGAGGCCGCTCTTTGGTTCCATTATTGCGGTAAGAACCATAACGACCGGGTTCACGTAGACTTGAATCTCCTTTACATCGGAATAGTTGATATTCCTGCTCCTCATTTCAACAGCCGCATCTATTCCCGGATGAAGCACAACGCCGCATGGGTAAGGCTTGAGATAGTTCTTGAGAACGTGCCATTCGCTGCCAAATCCTTCCGTGAGGAGGTCAAGGTTGTAATCCTTGGACAGGGATAATGCGAATGTGTTGATCATGTTCTTGGATACCGTGACTCCGTCCATTGTGGCAATTGCACCCATTATGCCTTCTGCTGCAGACCTGCCGACCTGGAAACTCTTTGTGACTGTTCCCCTGTTGGAGAGGAATCCAGTGGCAACTGTGAGGCCCTGAAGGAGTGAAGAAGAAACCTGATCAGCATTTGCGTGCCTCATCAGGGAAGATGCAACCGCAGACGCTGACGTTCCATACAGAGAAGTGTTATGCCAGTCTGAATATCTTTCATCCAGCCCAACTGCAAGTGCGAGCCTTATTGCAACTTCCATTCCAAGGGCTGAAGCATAAATGATGTCCTTTCCACCAGATCCATCGTTCATCGCGAGCGAAAGGGCACTGGATATCACAGGTGCGCTCGGGTGCACAATTGATTCCAAGTGTGTGTCATCAAAATCAAGGATGTGTGAAAGTGCTGAATTCGCCCAGGCTGAACCCACAAGGCCGGCTGTGTTCTTGGCTCCGAAAATTGGTAATTTGCCATCCTGTATGTTCTTGCAGGCCTTGATGAGGTAAGCAGATTGCGGATACTTATTGGCACCAATAGAAACTGCTAAGAAATTTAATACTGCCAGATTTGTCCTTTCTCTAACAGAAGCAGGCAATTTGGAAAAATCGCTTTGGGCTGCAAATTCTCCTATCAGGTCAGATTGCATGTCGGAGAGATATCACTTTAAGATATAATTCTTAGGATTAAATCAATCGATATTTTCGATTATAAATTATTCTTAGTCAACTTTAACCACGAACAGTTGCCAGTGGGAAACTATATGATTGAGAATTCGATGAAATTTCTGATTCGATTCAGATATTTCCATGAATCATAATTTCTCGTGGTGACGGAAACTGTAATAGTATACTTCAAGATAACAATCCATGGATGTTATGATGCTCCAGGGCGATGGTATTGGCCCTGAGATCATGGATAGCTCAACAAGGATACTGAATGTTCTGAATGAAAACTTCGGGTTGAAGCTGGAACCTGTCTCTTATGACATTGGGGCCAAATCTGTGGCCTCCGAGAAATGGAATCTGCCAAGGATACTCGATGAGGCGCGCAAATTCAAGGCGATTCTAAAGGCACCCATGGGCGATCCGAGCATTGTTGAGGAATCGGGTACTGAGACCGCACTCAGCATTATTCTTGGCCTGAGATTTGACCTTGACCTTTTTGCAAATGTGAGGCCGGTTAGGCTTCTTCCAGGAGTATCTTCTGTCCTCAAGGGTTTTGACAAAGAAGGAGCCATTGACTATACCATAATCAGGGAAAATAGCGAAGGCCTGTATTCCAGCCATTTTGGAGGCCTGGTGCTGAAAGACGACATTGCTGTCGACAACCAGATTATCACCCGGAAGGGTACAGAAAGAATATCCAGGTTCGCTCTTGATCTCTCAATGCGCAGCGAGGGCTCACCAGCAGACGGAAAGAAAATAGTCACTTGCGTGGACAAAGCAAATGTCCTGAAGTCTTTTGCATTCTTCAGGAAGATTTTCAGGGAAGTTGCAAAGGCTTATCCAGAAGTGGAAACACGATACATGTACGCTGATGCCATGACCCAATACATGCTGTTCCACCCGCAAAACCTCAATGTAATTGTGACAGAGAACATGTTCGGCGATGTGCTTTCTGATCTCGCCGCAGCCACAGTAGGCGGCCTGGGATTTGCATACAGTGCCAACTTGTCCCATGAGAGGGGAATGTTTGAACCGGTGCATGGAAGCGCGGTAGATATTGCGGGCAAGGGGATAGCGAACCCCATAGCCATGATTCTTTCTACCCTGATGATGATCGATTGGCTTGGAGAGGGGAAATACCAGGAAGTCGTGGAAAAGGCCTTATTCACTGCCATTTCCAAAGGTGCAAGAACTCCTGACATGGGAGGAACCCTGACCACAGACGAGTTCACAGATGCGGTGTTGAACGAGCTGAGAAAGAAATAATCTAAAGACAGAATCGCCTGTTCAGGATTAAACCAAAATTTCTTTTTGCAGGTATTTCCGTTCCCCTAATTTTTTGCCAAATTATGCAATTGGATGCCATGAAATTCCCTTATTCTGGCACAGCAACACGTAATATGCAGCAGTCTGGGATGAAAATGTATGGAAGGGTCAATTACTATGCAATGCATTTCTAGTTAGCACTGCTCTGAAAACACCAGATACGGCAATGTATATTCCAAAAGCAACAAGGATTACTAACATAACCTCAGGAATTATCGGATCATTAAGGACTGCATACTCAGCTATGATTATCCATTTCTCGAGGAATGGCATTGAACCAGGTAGAAGACTGCCTATGGTTGGTTGATGGTAATTCATCACTTGGTAATGAGTATTGTAATTTACCGCAACCAAGTAAGACTTGCCAATAAAGAGCCATGGGATGGTTCCCCTAATCGTATAAGGTATTAACACACCGAACAAATACACTACGTATAGCCAAACAGAGAGCAGGAATGCCATGGTCCTGAGTCTAATCTTTAATCTGCTCAATTGACACCCCAAATAAGAACTAACGCATAATACGATAATCCTGTCCCGGCAAGAATTGCACGAAATTTTTCAGCAATAGGAAAGATGAGAACAGACCTGTGAGATAAAAGAGTAGGCCTATGTTTTCAAAAAAAAAAAAATATAAATGGTGGATTTTCTACGCGGACAATACTTCCAGCACTTTTCCCGTGGCTTTCGGACCGAGGAAGAACACTGTCACTGCAACTATTATTCCGAACAGGAAGTTGATTGAGAACACCGGTATTGCACCGTATGTGTCAAGCACCACCACGAATGTGGAGATGAAGATGAATGTTCCAATCCTGCTCAGTGAGAATGCAGCGCCAGCTCCTGTTGCTCTCGCTCTGGTCGGGTATATTTCTCCCTGGTAGATGTGCCATGAGTTGTTGAAGATGTTGTCGAATATGGTGTAAAGTGTTCCTGCCAGGAGGATCAGCCCCACTATGTGTACCAGTGAGAAAGCGAATCCGTCAATTCCAAGAAGTATTGCGAACACAATTATCAGGTATTTGCGTTCGAACCTGTCAAGGACGAATGAAGCCAGCAGTGATCCAACGACGTATCCGGAGTCTATTACCACCGTGAATAGAAGGCTGTGAATGATTGAGAACCCTGCGTTGACCAGGACAAGGGGTGCAAGGGATCCGATGATGAAACTCATTCCTCCCTGGAGAAACTGCAGAATCCATATCATCACTGTTCTCGCCCTGTACTGGCCTTTGAACAAATCTGCCAGTGGCATCTGGTCTTCTTCGGTAGCATACGGAACTGGTTTTGGTTCTGCCAGAGGGCTCCTGGCTGATTTTGATACCCTGGCCTCAATTTCATCCATGACCTTGTCGGCTTCCTTCAGCTTCCCGTGGTTCTCGAGCCATCTGGGTGACTCATAAAGCCTGAATCTGTAAAGCCAGGCAGCTATTCCACCGATACCGCTGATCAAAAGAACCCATCTCCAGCCCGGCATTATGAAATTGGCCGGTGCGAATTCAAACACCATAAGTGCACCAATTGGTGATGAGGTCCAAGCTATCGTGTACATCCATGAAAGCCAGTTTCCTCTCTTGGCTGCAGGAATGAATTCATTCAGGTATGTATCGACAATTGCAACTTCTCCGCCAACACTCAGGTATGAAATGAAACGCAGAACTCCAAGCTCTATTATATTTGAAGAAAATGCGCTTATTATGGACACTATTCCGTAACCCAGAAGACTGGTCAGGAAGGTGATCCTTCTTCCATACCTGTCCCCCAGGACCCCGTAAATGATGGAACCCAGAAAAGCCCCAATGAACGGGAAGGCCGCAATATAAAATGTCGCGGTCGCCTTGCTTACACCCAGGCTCTTTGAAATTGGCAGCGCAAGTGGTCCTCCAGTGAACAGGATGAATAAGTCGAACCAGACTCCCACCCCTAGCTGGCTGATGAATAACCGGTGCAGATTGGTCATCGGCAGACGGTCTAATCTTGCACCGACTCCAATCCGCTGGGAAGTATCAGTACTCTCCATGAAAATCGCATGAATGTTCAGTATAAAAATTTTCTGAAATTAAAATATTGATTGAAATTTTGAATCACATATATCCTAATGTGCTGAAAAACAAGAATAAAACATACCCTGCAAGAGAAAGAACAGCAGGAGGACTGCCAACCTCTAGAGGGTTGGCATCGACGTTGCGATGAAATATTTCAGGAAATTTATGAAGGCATTGACCAGGGTGTTTGTTCCCTTCCAGTGGTCAAGCAGCTTGAGGTATGACTCGATGCCCGTATCCAGCGGGATGAATCCCACGAGACCGGCCTGGACATACCTGGATGACTGGATTCTGCTGACTATGGAAACCCCCAGGCCCTCCGAGACGGCATTAATGACAGAGGATGAATTTTCAAACTTCCAGACAATGTTAAGGTTTTCTTCCCCCATCCCTCTTTCAGCAAGCATCTTGAGGATCTCACGGTATCCTCCGGAATTCTCACTTCTAGAGAGGTATGGCATTCCAACGAGATCGGTCACGCTGACCTTTTCCTTCTTGAGCAATGGATGCCCCAGCGGCACCACCACTCCGTAAGTGACCTTCAGCAGATCGATCACCTCTAGGTTTCTGGAGTATGGATTTGGCCGGAAATCTACGCTGGCTGTGATGCCTATGTCACATTCTGATTCGCTGAGCCTCTGCAGTGTCTCAAGCGAGTTGTTTATCTCTATTTTCACCCTGATATTGTTGAATTTCCTTTCAAAAGCCCTTACCACTGCAGGGAGAAGGTACACACCCCCAATCTCTCCCGTAGAAATCCTGATTGTGCCGCTGAGCTCCCCTTCATTCCTGTTTTCCCTGTGTTTGGCAATCATGGCAAGGATTTCCTGTGCCTCAGGGAAAAAACCGTCCCCAAATTCGGTGCAGTCCACCGTCTTGTCAGATCTGCGGTGGAAGAGCTTCTTCTCGAAGTACTTCTCCATCTCCTTGATCCTGTAGCTCACAGTTGACTCTGTTATTCCGAGATTGCTTGCTGTCCTCGTAAAATTCTTTGTGAGGCAAAGGTCACAGAATGTACGCAACTGTTCAACATCAAGGGTCATTTTCATCCACTGCAGGTTTCTATTGATTGTGAATTTCAATAGGATATTTATTCATAGAAGCCTTGCAGTTCAAAAATCTTTCCGTGTCACGTATCTGCAACAGGCGTTGATTCAGGAGCAATATTATCTCACAAAACCGCACCAGGCCAGGTTGAATTGTGGAGCCAGGATATCATGGCAATGAGAGTGTTGTGGCGATAAACTGCCTCAGGAATTCAATGAATGCATTGACAAGGGAATTGGTGCCCTCCAGTGATCGATTAACTTGAGGTAAGACACTGTTTCAGTATCGAATGGGACGAAGCCCACAAGCCCTGCTTTGACATATTTTGAGGACTGTGTCCAGCTGATTACAGAAACTCCGAGGCCTTCGGAAACAGCGTTTATTACGGAGCATGAGTTTTCCAATCTCCATATGATATTGAGATCCCTTTCATCCAGGCCTTTTTCTGCAAGCACCTTGAGGACTTCCCTGAATCCGCCTGAATTGTCGCCCCTGGCGAGGTAAGGCAACCCTACAAGTCACATCCCGTAGGGATGTGTGGAATGTCGATTTTAAGTTGAGAAAACATACACTTCCTTCAATAAAATGTGCCAGAAATGATTCGCATTTTAGGCATCCAGCACTACTTCCACGCATGAGTCTTCTGGTATTGGCCATGGTCACTTAAGAGAACTAATGTACGTTCTGTGGCTTATTTGGCGTTTTTTAGTGTCTCTTCTCTTGTTTTTCCCTGTGGAAGCATCTGGAAAGTGGCCAGATACTGATGCCATAGTAGCCGCTTTTATCTTTCTCAAGGATGACAGTGTGTTTAACATGTATACGGTGAAAAATTTTGAAAAAAAGATTTCCTTGACGCAGTTGCTGTATAATTGGGAAGTCTAATAACTGCCTTGTCTCCTTTTGGGTATATTGACCTATTTTCCCCCATTATGTCCAATTATACCTTCTTCCTATACCCAAACAAAGCCTTGATCTACTTTCTTATAGCCGTTTTTTCCTGAATATCAAATAATAATCGTTATTCTCGCAACCATTAATATTGTTGAATGTTTGGTTTTAACAGAATGATGTCCACATATCCTGATGATTTGAGGGAACGATACCTGAGGGAGGGCTGGTGGGATGATCGCACCCTTATAGGAATCTTCCTGGAAAACGTATCCAGTAATCTGGAAAGAATTGCAATTGTTGATCCTCCCAATAAGATGGATCTTGTGGGCCTTCAGCCGGAGAAGCTGAAATATTCTGAAGTCCTTCAGAGGGTTGACAGGCTTGCTTCATACTTCCTGGAAATAGGTGTCTCCAGAAGTAGTGTAGTGATAGTGCAGCTTCCAAACATTTCCGAACTGCTTATTTCATATCTTGCAGCGTGGAGGGTTGGGGCATCTGTTTCGCCCGTACCGATGCAGTGGAAAAGCCACGAATTAAGAAAGGTTGCTAGTGTTACAGATGGTTCTGTATACCTGTCCACGAAGTTCAGGGATTTTGATCACACGGAGATGATGAGGGCAATTACAGATAATGCCTCTTCACTGAAACACATTGTATCTTTGCCAGAATTGAGAGAGATAATGATTGAACATTCTGTGAACCCTGAACTTGAACGTCTCACCAGCAAGCTGAAGGGAGAGGATATCGCGGTGATTCAGTGGACCTCTGGTACGGAGAAAGAGCCAAAAGCATGTCCCATGACCCACAACAACTGGGGATTCCTGAGATTTTTCTTTCGCAATGAATACAGGGGAGGGATCCTGAAAGATGGTGACGTAGTGATGAACCCTGCTCCCCTGGTGAACATGACCGGTATTGGGGTTGGAGTTGTCCCCTGGATCATGGTTGCCGGAACATTTGTCCTGCACCAGCCATTCGATCCCTCCATCTATTTCCACCAGCTTATCGGTGACAAAGTGAATTTCACGTTGGCTGTGCCTGCGGTAGCCGTTGCAATGCTCAAGCATCCTGATGTGGATAAGTTCGATCTCAGTGCAACCAAGGTCTTCCTGCAGGGCTCCGCACCTCCGCCACCCTGGACTTTTGTGGATTTCAAGAAGAGGTGGGATATAGAATCAATTAACGTCTGGGGCCAGAATGAAGGCACCGGGCTTTTCTCCACGAAAGAGATCATACCTGACCTTTCTGACAGGGCCAGGTCATTTCCCTGGCCAGGAAAGGGAAAGCATGAGGATTTCCCTTTTTTCAAGGCGATTGAAACAAAGATCGTCGACACTGAGACAGGAAAGGAGCTATCCGAACCCGGAAGCATAGGGGAACTCTGTTTCAGGAGCCCCATGACTGTTCCCAGTTATTACAACCAGCCTGAACTGACTGAACATGCTTTTGACAGGAATGGTTTCTTCCACACCGGTGATCTTTTCAGTATTGTCTCACATGACAGGATAGCTTTCTTTGACCGGGCAAAGGACATAATCATCCGAGGTGGATTCAACATCAGTTCCGCCGAGATTGAGGATATAGCTAAGCGTGATCCCAGAATCGCTGATGCCGCTGCGATTCCCATACCAGATGAGAAGCTGGGTGAACGCGTTTGCCTGTTTGTGGTAACAAAACCTGGCAGCCCGGTTGGATTGGACGATGTCAAGCAGGTAATGAAGGAAAATGATGTTGCAATATACAAATGGCCTGAACGGGTTGAAGTCATAGACTCAATTCCTCGTAATCCTGTTGGAAAAGCTCTGAAAGAGGTTCTGAGGAAGAGAATTTGAACGCCCTGTATTGAGTTCATTGCAAAATCCGGGTAGGTACAGGATCGGCCTGACTCATGTATTAAGTATTGAACCTGCATGATAACAACATGGCAGCTGAGTTTGAGTTATCCGAAACTGTTGAAACCACTAGAGACAGCGCGATATCGTATTTTCTCAACGTTGAGGACATCCCGAAATACCACCCACAGATGGCAAGAAAAGTGGAGGTCCTGGAGAAGGATGACAATGCGATCAAGTACAAGCTTGAAGGGAAGGTTCTCCTGAAGAAGATCCAGTCTGTGAACAACATGACCGTAAACAGGGAAGCAGGAGAACTGGTGACAGAAACTCTTGAGGGAGATGGCAAGGGCAGCATAGTCACAATGAATTTTCAGGAAACCGACGGAAAAACCGAGATAAAGTTGAAGGCCGCCATGGAGCTTGGCCCCCTGGGTGCCCTCGGGAAAGGAAAAGTTGCCTCCATGTGGAGAGAGGCCCTGGAGCAGGCAAAACAGATCTTAGAAAAGAAGTAAAGTTGCCATCTTATTGAAACATCCTTGCTTCAATCTCATCAACTTATTGTGAGTAACTTGTAGGTCACGCAAAAGTTCAAACTGCAGGTGGAACGGGATAGAAACAATACTTTGGTGTGTTACCTTAGAAACCGAAAACTGACATTGAATTTCACCAGCTCATCAAAACTGAGACGGGGGAGCCCAGTTAAGATGTACAGGTGGAAATGAAAGTCGAAACATTTCAGTTCCTTGTGACAAGGTTCATTAATTAATGGGGGCCGCCGGGAGATCCCGGGATGTGGCATACTGCCCATTCCAGAATTACATTCCCCACGGAAAAACAGGGCACTTATGGATTTGTAATGGTGTCCCGGACCCTGGATAACCTGGCTGGAAGAATCACAAGCGGCGAGGATAACTGAGTTTGGCCTGAAATTCGCCGAGGGTTGGATTATGATTTCATATTTCTGCAGCAGCCTGCGGTTCGTGATGATGATGTTTGAAATCTGTAGCACTCTGCAGATACCAGAAATTTTTGAACGCAAGCAAAAGATGAGCAGAACCGTTTGGGTTATGTATTTTCGAACATTGCCCTAATGATTTACTCCTTGCCCATCGGCTCAAAGAGGGCGATAAAATTCCCTTCCGGATCCCTTCCGATGAAACTCCAGCCCTCACCCGGGATTTCCTGTTTTCCCACCGCTTCTGATCCACCTGCTTTCCTGAATTTCTCAATCGCCTCATCAATGTTATCCACGCCGATGAAGTTCCGTGGAAGATCATCGTCATCCATCTTCCTGTACATGCCGCCGCCGACAGTCTCTCCGGGAGGGCCAGTACGGATGAGCCAGTACTCCATTCCCGGCACCGGGACCTTTTCAAATTTCCAGCCGAAACATGCGGAATAGAATTCCTTCAGCCGGTCAACATTCTTTGCAGGGATTTCAAAATGCACTATGGTCCTTTGAGTCATCAAATAATCAATCCGTGTAGATACTTAACCTTTCCAGACGGACCTTAAACTAAAGTTCTCCGGCCTGGGATAAGTTTTTTTATTTGTTTTATAATTTTCAAATATGGAAAGCGTTGAGATTCCGGGGAAGCTAGAGGCTGATGACCTCTTGAAAGTGTTTTATAAGGCAACACAAAAAGTAGAGTATAAAAACAAGCACATCGGCCCAGATTCCGAAGTGGTCATAATAACTGGAGCCAAATTCTTTTTCCGAACCAGTGATTATGTTGGTCTGGCCTTGATCTCCTATTATGACGGAACTAGTACAAAGATCGATTATGGAATAGTGGGCGGAGGTTCAGGCATCATGAACATACACTTAGGTGCAGGAAATGATGCTGTGAACGATATAACAAAGGGCCTGAGTGATCTTGTACGCAACAATAAGGGCAACTCGTGAAGGTGCCAGTTATTTATGGTCAATGAAGAGCAATTGGGAAGATATGATCCTCACATTTTTCATATTTGTTAGGTCTTGTAAAATATGCAGTTGAGACGAGTCAAATCTCTATATGCCTCAGAAGCTGGTGGACAATCATCTTGATTAGATTTTTCATAAGAGAATGCTTTTTCAGATCCAGCCTATAACTAACCTTACTGCGTTGGAAATTGCAACCGCAATGCTTACCACAGCAGATAAGAGAATGATCACCCAGCCTATGCCGTTAGAAATCCACGAAAGGATGAATTTCAGAGATGATGGCAACGGATCTGCAAGATGAGCAAAATTGAATGGAAATATTGTGAGGAACCAAAGGGCTGCAATCGCAGTAAATACATTGGAGGCAAGCTCAAACGGACGGGATGTGTCTCTTCTGCCAATAATAGCCCGGGCACCTGATGAGATAATCGCGAGAGCGAATGAACCATAGAATAGTATAGATTCGACCGATCCAAACTTTGACGTCATGAAGCCAGTGTCCGTTGTCTGGTGATATACGAAGAATGCGGCAACCAGAGAGCTCAGGGTAATCCCGACTATCTCTCCGATGCGGTCTGGTATTGACAGTATGTTCTTGTCCCTGGCATTTCCTGATCTTCTGAGTTCATCCATCTTAATCGAACCTGCCCTTTCTTCTACTCTTCTTAAGGCTTACACTATGGGTTCCGGTGGAGCAGGGAACTTCTCCGGCTCCATTTGCTCCTTGTATGTATAGACGGATCAGAGGACATATTGTTTGCTCCGAATCTCTAAGGGGAAACTTATGTCCTGGAGATCCGCAAATGCAAGAACTCCAATATCTACCCAATAATCTCCCCTCTCTGTCGCTCTTCCTTTTGTCTTCCAGGTTGAATCATTGTGCAGTGGGTTCATCATTTCAGGCTGGAAAGTGATATATACGCCCAGATTTCTTCATGAGGATGGATAATGAGAAAGCTGGTTCGAATGAGATGACCTTGAAGGAGGCGCAGCAGAGGCACAAATTCTCGCGTGAAGCACATTGGTCATTTCCCACGTCGCTTGGAAGACCTGTTCCATGGGATAACCCAGGAGAGTGGGTGGCAAGAATGATCAAAGAACGCGACTCCTTCTCTAAGGCAGTGACACTCCTTGTACGCAATGAAAAGCATAAAGAAGCGATGGAAGTTGCTGCCAACATCTGGCGTATCTGGATCCTCGCAAGAGATGAGGGAGGTGGAAGGAAATTCTTGATCCTGGCCCTGAAGTGTGCCCTGTAGGCAAAGAATAATATGACCGCGATCCAGAACAGGGTGCTGTTTATTATGCCAAATAACCTTGAATTGAGCAAAGCCACTACAAGCACCACAAGAATGTCCAGCAAGATCAGGGTCTTGATGACATTCAGGATTGTAACGCCGCTTTCGTAAATGTCCTTGATTTCAAGGTTAACCATGGGTCTGGCTTATTTACCTCAAAATAATATATTAATTCTTCTTGTGTAATAAAATTTATACTTCAGACTTAAACGTCTATGCATTCCAGGCGATTGCCACAGAATGGATTTCAGAAATCATTCCGCTACCCTTGAGGTATTTTGATAGAATTCAAGTGTAGTCGGGAAGCAATTCCTGTCTGAATCTGAAGAGCAATCGGGATTGAACTCTGAAATGGCATACGGAAACACTCCTTTGGCTTTCAGGCAGGTGACTGAAGATAGCTGCTTATGGCTGAAACGGCCTGCCCTTACAATTTCCACTCATTGTTTTTTTCATGAAATTTCAGTCTGCGCATCGATTTGCCCATATGAATAAATCAACATTGGGAAACTATTACGGTTTGTGGATTTAGAGGTTGATTCAAGCCAATATTCTGTCCAGATCATAGTCATCTGCAATAACGACGCGGATATCCAGTGCTCTTTTCCACGATGGTGATTTAATCTTCTCCTTGAACTCTTCAACGGTCCAGCAAACTACATCAGATGACAGCTCAAGTTCCGGCAACATTGAGACGCGATCGATGAACCTCACTTCCTTGAAAATGTCTGCTACGACAATGATATCCACGTCGCTCCAGACATTGAAGTCGCCTCTGGCATATGAACCAAACAGGAAGATACTTGCCTTGCCCAGAGGTTTTTTCGATCTTGAGGCCCATTCATTCAGGTTCATAATCCTGGAGACCCTCATCTGCTTTCTATCGGCTATTATCTGATCTAAAGACATTGTGATAAAACCTCCTTAGCCCATTTTATTACTTTTGACGCAGCATTCTTAGCTAGCTCAGCATCATTCTCAGTGAAATGTTCCCAGGGGGACCCTTCTGTAAAGGCGTCAGGGTATCTTGGCGTGATGTATAGCTTGTCGAGATATGACACACCATTTCTGACGTCACGGTTCCTCCCCAGTATTTCCTCGCATTCTCCAAAGAGCTTCAACAGGCCGTGTCCAAATCCTTCCTTCCCAAATGATTTCAGAACCGCCTTTATGGACATCTCTGCGCTTTGCTGAGCCTTGAAACAGGCCCATTCATAGCCCCCTTTCTCGATGTCAGAGTCGATTAGTGAAAAAGTGTGGTCACCCTGACCTATCCACCTTTTGAATTCATCACAATCAAGCATGGAGTCCTTCAAATTGCAAATAGATTACTCATGAGATAAAATAACTTTTCCAATCGAAGTACATGAACCCCCTGTATGCTGTTGCACGACACTCTTCCTTTGAATCCGTGAACAGTGTAGAGCGCCCGATTACTGGGTACTTGTCGGGCTTATGCAGGCTGGAAGAATGTCAAATAAAGGCGGGTTCAGAGACTTATTGTTTGCTCCATATCAGTAAGGGGGAAACTTAAATCGCCCCATGGAGAAATGCTGAAGAGGCGTTCGTTGGGGAATATGGTGGGTGTGGGAAATCTTTATTAACAATGTCTAATAATTATATTAGGGGGATTACTCCGTAAACCAGGAATGATGGACGCGATACCAGTGAGCCCCCCCCATGACCTGTGCGTTTAGAAAAGAGCCGTTTACATCTGCTATCGCTTTAACTATAAAATGTAAAACCATCTGGCTTAGAAATAACATATATTATGTGATTACACAATGATTTTTTCAAAGCCAAATTAAATCCCAAAAAATGGAATAAGTAGAACGAGAAAATGAATAATTTAGCTTACATAAAGCTGTATATATAATGAGTATGTGAACATAATATGAAGAAAGAATATATATTGCTAGCTTTAGGCATTTCCTTAATGGCAATTTCAGCATTTGCAGTTGCAGGAAATATTGGATTTCAACCTGAAAATTCCCACAAATTAGACACAGCAAGTTCTCTGAAAAATAATGCATATTTTCAGAATGCGTACAAAAGCGTTAAAGTCAAAAAACAATTCAGGAAAACTGAGTCATGATTTCCTTACCTGGTATATGAAAAATAGCTTGACAAATCATTTGACCCCATTGAATAACAATAGTGCAGAATCTCTATTTACGGAATTTTTAAAAGAATCTCCTCAGGCAAAGGCGGATTTGAATGCACTCAGTAGCAGTGAGTTGAATTATTATAACAATGTGGATTCAGCATTCGCAGCAAATTTCTTAAATACTATACAAAACGATAGCCATGTTGTAAGCCCTGAAATCATCACTACAAATACTTCAACTGTTTACATAATACCTGACACAGTTAACCTTCCCTCTGGTGTATCTTCAAACGGAGAATACGGTATGGTACAAGTGAATTACTTCATATATCATGCACCATGGTGGTTGGGAGGTTGGTCAGTAACCTATGGGGAACATGATGTCATAAATGCCTTGTTTACAGGTAGTTATGGTCAGAGTTTTTACAACAAGGAACAGTTGAGTAGTACATTACCAGAAGCGGAAGGTATTGCAGCCATAATCCTTGGAGTTGGGCTAGCTGCGGCCCCCGAAACTTTAGGTATATCAGGTGTTGCAGCGGCATTAATAGCTGGCGCGGTTGCTGCAGGTGGTTTGATAACCCAGGCTTTCATCGATAACTTTAATCATGCAATTTCTAACGTTTATCAAAGTTCCTGGTCCGATCAACCTGCAGGTAAAAAATTCATGTGGGTGTTCGTAGGGGTCGATTATTACTATCCTTCAGTCACTGTCGTGGGAGTACTAGCCTCTACAGAATCCATGTATGGGTATGAAGTTAGTGGGTCATCGTTGGTTTCAACTACGTTAATACCTTGGTATGAAGGAACAACCGCCAAAGCTGTAGCGTTAAGCGGTTATGCCCAGAACTCTGGGTCCTCTCATGGATGGAATACGTGGTATACAAGTAGTGTGGCTTTGTAGATGTTAATCTTTGGTTACACCTTGACATACACACGAATACTCTTTCTTTTCTCTTCGGTATTGTCCGGAATAATTATTGTTGCATTGATAGTTAAATACCAACTCCAGCCTGCTATGAAAGATGCCAAAAGAAAATATCTCCATTTCAAAGCACTGTCCAGAATGGTTGTAAGCTTTGTGTATTCCATAGTTGTCTGTGGATTGACGCTTTTTGTTTCCTCAATTAGTAGTAACATATACCCATATATCTTAATATTAGGGCTTATTCTTTCCATTTACCTGTGTTCATTCATTGCAGTTTATGTAAGGTATGGCAGTGAAATTGCAGTAAAAGGCTGGAAATGAAGAGTTTCATAGGAA